>OGCO01003535.1_pt1 | contig 18148 bp, 13 predicted proteins | sample 1570171 | NCBI WGS metagenome assembly OGCO01 (sample SAMEA4370583, study PRJEB24528) | human gut metagenome | reverse complement strand
CGCCCAATACAAATGCGGGAAGCCCGCATAGAAATGCTCATTTGCAAAGCCGCAGTCCCATTGCTTCCCGTTGGGCTTTGCGGCGGTAAAGCCGGTGCCGTTGTCTGTGGAATCCCAGTGGTGGAACTCGTGCACGGGCAGACGCTCCCCGGCGCGGAACAGCATACTGTCGGCATGGGCAGTCAATGCCGCGTATCCAAACCGCACCAGCCGCCCCACCCGGAAGCCCTGCCCCGGCAGAACGCCTGCCATGGGCCAGCGTTCCCCGCTGGCATCCTCCAGGCTCTGGCCCAGATAGAGAAAGCCCCCGCACTCGGCCACCGTGGGCAGACCGCGCTCCACAGCCCGGCGCACAGAGGCCAGCATGGAGCGATTCGCGCTCAACTGCCCGGCATACAACTCCGGGTAGCCGCCGGGCAGATAGAGCCCGCCGATCTGCTCCGGCAGGGCGGGGTCCTGCAGGGGGCTGAACCAGCAGAGCTCCGCCCCCGCCCGCTCCAGTGCTTCCAGCGTTTCGGCGTAGGTGAAGCAAAACGCCGCATCCCTTGCAACGGCAATGGGAACGCGGGGGCGCTGTTCCTCTGCTCCCTGGGGCGGCAGCTCTCCCGCAGGGGGGAGCCTGTCGGTGTACGCCAAAGGCGCTGCGCCTTCGGTCAGGGCAAAAAGCTTCTCCCAATCCACCACCAGCGCATCGGCCATCCGGCTGATCTTCTGCTGCAGGTCCGCGATCTCCCCGGCAGTTTTCAACCCTAAGTGGCGGCTCTCAAGGGCGGCATCCGGCAGGTGGGGCAGATAGCCCAGCACCGGCAGGCCGGTCTCCCGTTCCAGCATGGGAGCCAGCAGAGCATACAAATGGGGGGCGCAGTCATTGAGCAGGATGCCCGCCAGATGGCTGGGGGTGCGGAACTGCTTCAGTCCGTTGATCTGGGCCGCCAGCGTCAGGCTGGCCCCTCTGGGCTGGACCACCAGCAGCACCGGCAGGCCCAGCGTATCGGCCAGATGCCAGGCACTGGCGGTATCACTCACGCCGCCCAGTCCATCGTAAAAGCCCATGGCACCCTCGCACACGGCTGCCCCGTGCCCGGCTGCGGCCTGCGCATAGAGCGCGCGCACCGTCTCCGGCGCGGAGAAAAACAGGTCGAGGTTGTGGCTCTCCACCCCCAGCACGGCCCGGTGAAACATGGGGTCGATATAGTCCGGCCCGCTCTTGAAGGAGCAGGGGTCCTGCCCCCGCCGCTTGAGCGCCGCCAGCAGAGCGCAGGTCAGTGTGGTTTTGCCGCTGCCGGAACAGGGCGCGGCCACAAGAAGTTGGATCATTTGCGTTCTCCTGTGATAAGGAAAATGGGGTTATTGGCCATCAGCAGGTGGAGCCTGCCCGCAGGCCGGGTGCGGCTGACCGCGATCTGCGTCACCTCCGCAGCAAGGCCGTGGGCAGTCAGTGCGGCCACGGCGGCGCTCAGCGTTTCCAGCGCAATGGCAGAGATGCAGATGCGGGCGTTCAGATTCCGGGCAAGCACCGTGTCCACCACAGCCTCCATGCCCCCCTTGGTCCCGCCGATGAACACGGCATCCGGGGCGGGCAGGTCAGCCAGCGCGGCGGGGGCGCGGCCCTCCACCAGTGTCAGGTTGCAGGCGTGGAACGTTTCCCGGTTCTGCCGGATGAGCCCGCAGGCCTCCGAGTCACACTCCACGGCATACACATGCCCCCGGGGTGCAGCCAGTGCTAGCTCCACGCTCACGCTGCCGGTGCCCGCGCCCACATCCCACAGGGTATCGGCAGGCTGCACGGCCAGCTTGGCCAGCGCCGCCGCCCGCACCTCCTGCTTGGTCATGGGCACCTCTCCCCTGTGGAAGGCTTCATCCGGGAAGCCGGGCACCCGCCGGGGCGGCTGAGGAAGATGCTCCACAAGCAGAACGCTCAGGCTTGCAAACTGCTTTTGCGCAAACTCCTGCGCCGTGCCGAACAGGATCTTTTCCTCTGCCCGGCCCAGCTCTTCGCCCACCAGCACATGGGCATCGCCCAGCCCGGCAGCAGCCAGCCGGCCGCAGAGGGAGGCAGGCGTTTCTGCCCCGCCGGTCAGGAAAAACACAGGCTTTCCCCCGGCTGTCAGGCACTCGGCCACCGGGTCGCAGGCACAGCCGTGGGCCGAGACCAGCTTCCACTCCTGCCAGGAGCGGCCCACCGCAGCGGCCAGCAGCTGAACGCTGGAAAGCCCCGGCAGCACCCGGCAGGAGATGCCAAAGGCCCGCAGCATCGGCAGCAGCTGGGCCGCACCGGAGTAAAACCCGGTGTCGCCGCTGTACACAAGGGCAGCATCCACCTCCGGGTCAGCCGCCAGCGCGGCAAGGACATCCTCAGGCTGATACAGGGCCTTCCGGTGATCCGTGCAGCCCTGCGGCAGCTGTTCCAGCAGGCGCTTTGCCCCCAGGATCAGTCCGGCGTTCTGCAGGGCGGCAAGGCCCTGCGCGGTCAGGCTTTCCGGCGTGCCTGACCCCATCCCGATGAGTGTGATCATTGCAGCATCTCCTTACAATGTGTCAGGATCTGTTCCGCCGTTTCGCCCTGCTCGGCCGGGCGGCGGATGACGATGAGCTGTGCCCCGGTGTCCTGCGCTGCCCGGGCTTTTTCTTCAAAGCCGCCCGCCGCGCCGCCGTCTTTGGTAACGAGAAAGCGGATGGCAAACTGCTCCATCAGTGCCCGGTTCAGCGCATAGGAGAACGGCCCCTGCATGGCGATGATGTTCTTATGGGGGATATCTGCCCCCTCGCAGGCGGCAATGCCCTCCCGGGTGGGCAGGACACGGGGAAAGAGCCGTTCCGGTTCCAGCACAGCAAAGGCAGAAAGTTCCTTGGCCCCAGTGGCAAGCAGAACATTTCCCTGCGTCCGGGCCAGAAATCCCGCCGCATGGGCCGCAGAGGCAAACACCATGCTCCCGGCAGGCAGCGGGCTTTCGGGCCGGAGCAGGCGGCGGTACTCCGTGCCCGCTGTTTTGCAGGCTGCCCGGATGTTCCGGGTGGCCTCCACGGCATAGGGATGGGTCGCATCCACACAGAGGTCAGCCCCCTGCAGCAGGGCGGTCATCTCCTCCGGGGTCAGCCGCCCGCAGTGGACGGTGATGCCGGACCTTTCGCCCTGTTCCTCGGCCCCCAGCGGGGTGGCCACGCTGACCAGTACCTCGGCTCCCAGTGCGGCCAGCTGCTTTGAAAACATGCGGCCCTCGGTGGTGCCGCTGAATACCACGGCCCTCATGCGCGGTACCCCCGCGGCGTGACCATCCGCCCGCTCAGCTGGCGGGTCTGGGCGTTGCCGACAAACACGGTGGTGAACATATCCACCGGGGTGGTTTCCAGCGCAGCCAGCGTCAGAACGCGGCTTTCCTGCCCCTCCCGGCCAATGTTCCGCACGATGCCGCAGACCGTTCCGGGTGCTTTGCCGTTTGCCAGCAGGATGCGCACCGCCCGCGCCAGATAGTCCGGCCGCCCCTTGGAGGAGGGGTTGTACAGCGCGATGCAGAAATCCCCCATGGCTGCTGCCGCCAGCCGCCGCTCAATGACCTCCCACGGCGTGAGCCGGTCAGAGAGGGAGAGCACACAGAAATCGTGGGCCAGCGGGGCACCCAGCACCGCACCGCCGCTCAGGGCGGCGGTCAGGCCGGGCACCACCTCCACCGTCACATCTGGGAAGTGCTCGGCCAGCTCCAGCAGAGGGCTTGCCATGCCGTAGACCCCGGCATCTCCTGAGCAGACCAGCGCCACCGCCCTGCCGCTCCGGGCCGTTTCCAGCGCCCAGCGGCAGCGGTCGATCTCCTTGGTCATGCCGGTGGAATAATAGAGCTTGTCCGGGAAGTAAGGGCGCACCAGATCCAGATAGACCGTATAGCCGCACAGCACCTCGGCTTGCGTTAAGGCGCTCTGCGCCTGTGCGGTCAGAAACCGGGGATCCCCGGGCCCAAGCCCGACAACAAAAACAACATTAGGCATCCTGCCACCTCCAATCCGGGGCAAAGGGACGAAGCGCCAGCGCAAAGGTCACGCCGCCGCCCGCCTGTTTGGGAAGAATGATCGTGCCGCCTGCCGCCAGCACCGCCGCCCGCTCGCAGACATTGTCCACACCGGTCACGCTCCGGACAAAGGCCGAAGGTGTAAACTGCCCGGGGGCGTTCTGCAGCTGTGCGGCAGAATAGAACTGCACCGGCCAGCCGTGGATTCTGCAAAATTCCAGCAGGCCCGGCTCATCGGCTTTCAGGTCGATGCTGGCTGCCGCCGTGATGCACACTGCCGCAAGGCCGTGGGCCGCGCAGAACTGTGCAAAGGCCGCTTCCAGCTGTGCGGCGCTGGTCCCCCGCCTGCACCCGATGCCCAGCACACCGATCTTCGGGATCAGGTGCAGCGCATCGCCCGCCGGGAAAAGGGTCAGGGCAAAGTCGGCGCGCTCTGCCTCCCCCGCCGGGACCACCCCGGCAGGGGCCTGCCCGGCAATGGGGAATTCCGACCGATACCGCACCGGCCCGCCCGCCAGCAGCCTGCTGCTGACGCGCTTGATGCGCTCCGGCTCCAGCACGGCGCAGTCCTGGTGCCTGGCCCACGCATCCACGGCAAACACACCGTTGGCATCGGTGGCCGTGGTAATGACCGGCACCGCACCGCAGACCGCCGCCAGCGCCCGGGCCAGATCGTTGGCCCCGCCCAGATGGCCCGAAAGGATCGGCACCGCAAAATGACCACACTCGTCCAGCACCACCACGGCAGGGTCCACCGCCTTGTTCCGGCAGTGGGACGCAATGGCCCGCACCGCAATGCCCACAGCCCCCACAAAGATCAGGGCATCCGCATGGGCGAACTGCTCCGCAGCCCAATCGGCAAGGCTAGGCCCGCCATGGCCGCAGCGGGCCACAGTGCCGGGCAGGGCACTGGCCAGCTTTTGGGCCAGCGCCAGCCCTTTTTCCGTAAAGGCGAGATAGGCGCGGGTCACTGGTCTGCCCCCTTGCGGAACTCCGTCGTAAAGGTTGGGTCGTAGAGCTTGCTCCGCTCATACCGGGTGCCCAGAAAATCCCCCACCACAATGAGCGCTGTTTTGGTGATGCCGTTGGCGCGGGTGCTCCCGGCCAGCGTGCCCACGGTGCAGCGCACCACCTTCTGCTCCGGCCAGCTGGCCTTGTAGACCACGGCGGCAGGAGTCTCCGGCGTGTAGGCTCCGCCTGCCAGCAGAGCCTGCTGCACCTTGTCGATGAGGCCGATGGAGAGGAAGATCACCATGGTTGCTCCATGGGCGGCAAGGCTGGCCAGCTTCTCCTTTTCCGGCACCGGGGTGCGCCCCTCCATCCGGGTGATGATCACGGTCTGGCTGATGGTGGGCAAGGTGTACTCGGCGTTCAGCGCCGCCGCCGCCCCGCAAAAGCTGGACACGCCGGGGGTATCATCGTAGGGGATGCCGTCCGCATCCAGTGCGTCCATCTGCTCCCGGATGGCCCCATACAGGCAGGGGTCACCGGTGTGGAGCCGCACGGTGGTCCCGCCTGCGGCTTCCACCCGGCGCATCACGTCCAGCACCTGTTCCAACGTCATCTCGGCGCTGTTGTAAACGGCGCACTCCGGCTTCGCCAGCCCCAGCAGGGCCGGGTTGACCAGACTGCCCGCATAAATGATGCAATCGGCTTCCTGCAGCAGGACCGCGCCCCGCCGGGTGATGAGATCAGGTGCGCCGGGGCCTGCGCCTACAAAATGTACCATCTCAATGCTCCTTCCATTCGTTCAGCAGTTGTGCAGCAGTGTCGGTGGCTCCCAGCGGGCCGTGCTGGTTGGAAAACAGCACCGCCCCCACCCGGAACGCCCCGCAGGCCCGCCGGTCAAGGTGGAGCTGGACTGCCCGCAGCAGGCTTTCCAGCACCGGAGCCCGCAGGCCGGCGCTGTCCAGGAGTTCCAGACAGGCATCGGTGGTGGCAGCGTTCATCAGGGCGGCGCAGACTTCCCGGGAAGCGCCGCAGAGCGCCGCATGGGTGCAGAACAGCTCGGTGCGGCAGTCAGCAGTGTGGGAATGGGTGTTCATAATACCACCCGCCACCTTGACCAGCTTGCCCACATGGCCCACCAGAAGCACCTCTTCAAAGCGGGCCGCCGCAGCCATATCCAGCGTATCACCGATAAAGTTCGAGGTCTTTACCACCGGGACAGCATGAAACTCCGGGTATCTTTCGTGCAGATAGTCCAGCCCGTAATTGCCGGGGGCCAGGATGAGCCGCCTGGGGCTGCCAGCCCGGAGAGCGGCCTGATTCATTTCCAGCTGGATGGTGTCCAGGATCGCCTGCTGGCTCATGGGCTCCACAATGCCGCTGGTTCCCAGCACCGAAAGCCCGCCCTCGACCCCGATGTGGGGGTTGAAGGTGCGCTTTGCCACCTCTTCCCCGCCCTCGATGGAGATGGTCACGGCAAAGCCGCCGGTGTAGCAGGCGCTCTCGGCTTCCCTTTGCAGGGCCTCAGCGATCATCTGCCGGGGCACATGGTTGATGGCAGCTTCCCCCACCGGCTGGTCCAGCCCGGCCCTGGTCACCCGGCCCACGCCATTGCCGCCGGAGATACGGATCTCGGTGGTATCGGGCAGCAATTCTACGGCGGCGATCACGGGCAGGCCGGTGGTCACATCCACATCATCCCCGCCGTCCTTCTCAATGGCGCATTCGGCTCCGGCTCCGGCGGGGCGGCAGTACAGCGGGGCCACCTCCACCACGATGCCCTTCGGCGTGCGCAGGGCAACGCTCTCCGGGGCATGGCCGGTGAGCAGGAGCCGCGCGGCCCCCGCCGCACCCAGCGCCGCGCAGGTGCCGGTGGTGTACCCGCAGCGGAGCAGCTTCTGCCCACTGCGGACGTAATGTTCAAACTTTGGCCCGGCAGGCTTTTCCGGGCCGAACACGGCCTCGTACTGCTCCTTGGTCAGGCTGTACAGCGCCCGGATGTTCTCCGGGGCAAAGGCCTCCTTTGGGGTCAGCACCCCCGAAACGCTGTGCGGGAATACGCAGATCACCGCATCCGCGATCTTCTGCGCCATGTCCAGCTCGTGCAGGCTGACGATCACGGCCAGCCCCTGCTCATGGGCCAGTTTCTGCAGGATGGTCAGCAGCTCGATCTTTCCCTTGACATCCAGAAAAGAAGTCGGCTCGTCCAGCAGCAGAACTCCGGGCTGCTGGCAGATGGCGCGGGCCAGCAGAACGCGCTGGCGCTGGCCGTCGCTGATGCAGTTGAAATCCCGGCCCGCCAGAGGGGAAGCCCCCACCAGTTCCAGCGCGTCCCGCACGGCCTGCCGGTCGGTATCGGACAGGATGCCCAGCCGCCCGGTATAGGGGATGCGCCCGGCGGCGGCAAACTCAAAGCAGGAAGTCAGCTCGGTGCGGCGGGTATGGGGCAGCATCAGGGCCAGCTTCCGGGCCCGGGCTGTGCCGGTGTAATCGGTCAGGCTGCGGCCATCCAGCAGGACAGCCCCGCCCAGGGGGGCCAGCTGGCCAGCCAGCGTTTTGAGCAGGGTGGATTTTCCCGCGCCGTTTGGCCCGATGAGGGCCAGGATCTGCCCCGGCACCGCCCCCAGCGTGATGCCGGAAGCAAGGGGCGCGCTGCCATAGCCGATGGCCAGTTCTTTCGTTTCACAGCGGTATTTCATCGCACACCCTCCTGACCCCGGCGCACCAGCAGCCAGATGACTACCGGTGCGCCAAATACTGCCGTTACGGCGCTGATCGAAAGCTCGGTGGGGGCAAACATGCTGCGGGCGATGAGGTCGCACAGCAGGCAGAAGGCGGCCCCGCCCAGGCAGCACCCGGGCAGCACCACCAGCGGCCTTGCGCTGCCGAACAGCTGCTTGACCAGATGGGGCACCGCGATGCCCACAAAGGAGATGGGCCCCGCAAAGGCCGTGACACAGGCGGCCAGCAGGCTGGAAAGCAGCACCAGCAGCCGGGAAAAGGCTTTGACATTGATGCCCACGCTCCGGGCGTAGGCCTCCCCCATCTGGTAGGCGGCCATGGGCTTGGAAAGGCAGAACGCTGCCGCCAGAGCGGGCAGCACCACCAGCGCCGCCGCCCGCACATTGCCCCAGGTCATGCCGGAAAAGCTGCCTTGAGACCAGTTGTGGAGGTTGACGATGTTGCTGTCCTGGGCAAAGGCCACCACAAACTCCGTGACGGCCGAACAGATGTAGCCGATCATCACACCGCAGATGACAAGGATGCTCATCCGCTGCACCCGCCGGGAGACCGCCAGCACAAAGGCCATGGAGGCCATGGCCCCCGCAAAGGCAGCTGTGATCAGGGTAAGGGAGCTGGTGAGCAGGCCATGGTTCAGAAAAACCACCATGACCAGTGCCACGGCCAGCTTGGCCCCGCTGGAAATGCCCATGACAAAGGGGCCTGCAATGGGGTTGGCAAAAAAGGTCTGCAGCAGGTAGCCCGCCGCCGAGAGCGCCGCCCCCAGCAGCACCACCATCACGGCCCGGGGCAGGCGCAGCTGGGTGATGATGCCCACGCTCAAAGCGTCCTGCCCGCGGCCGGTCAGGGCCGCCAGCACTGCCCCCGGTGTCAGGGACACACTGCCCCAGAACAGGTTGGCGGCAAACAGCACCACCAGCAGCAGGGCAAGGATGCCGTAAGAAAGGATCAGGCGCTTTTTGCTGGTCATAGGTTACTCTACTTTCCTCAGAAATTGCAGGTCGGCGGGGTCGTTCTCCGTAAAGACACGGTGCAGGTCGAGCACAAAATCGACCAGCGCCGTACTCTGCTGGAAAAAGCTCTGGGTGGTGCACCAGACACTGCCGCTCTGCACGGCCTTAAACTCGGCCAGCAGGGGGCATTTTGCCACCAGTTCCTCCGTGGTATGCACCACGCCCTCAATGGTGCTGTTGTAAAGGAGCACATCCGCATCCTTTGCACCGGCATAAAAATCCTCCAGCGGCAGGTTCATGGTGGAAAGGTTGTTGCCGTTGTCGGTCAGGTCCGCAAAAACATAATCACCGCCCGCCATCTCGATCATCTGGGCCACATAGTCGCCGCCCTTGCGCACATTGGCAAGGTTGTTGGCTGTGATGGAGAAAAAGGCACAGCGCTTTCCGGTGGGAGCCTGCCCGGCCAGCGGTGCAAGGCGCTCCACCTGCCGGGCGAATTCCTGTTCCGCCAGCTCCTCTTTCCCCAGCAGGATGCCCCAGAACTTGAGCCATTCCAGCCGGGCCAGTGGGCCGCTCTCATAGCTGGAGCGCTCCACCAGCACCGGGATGCCGAACCGTTCCAGCTGCTCCTTGACCTCCGGGGTGTGGTAGATCATGGTGTTCTCGATGGCAAGGCCGCAGTTGGCCGCAAGGATCTTTTCATAGTCCGGGGCGCTGTACTTGCCCGCATAGGCAATGCGCCCGTCCTCCATGGCGGCTCTGGCCTCATCCAGATACCAGCCCTCCGCCCGGGTGCCGGAAAGGGTCACGCTGTCCAGCCCATCCAGCGCGAGGAACAGGTCCATCACCGAGGTGGAGACAAGGTAGATGTTCCGGACGGGCTGACGCAGCACCGTCACACTCTCTGGCAGGCCTTCCACCGCAGCGGCATCCTCCGGGGTCACAAGGAACTGCTCCCCCGATTCGGTCAGGGTCAGCATGGTATAGCCGCCCTCATAGCAGTCGGCAGTAAACTGCGTGGCGTAATCCAGCGGGCAGGCATGGTCAAAGACCAGTTCTTCTGTGCTGGCGGGCGCTGTCTCGGAGGCGGCGCAACCCGACAGGGCCAGTACTGTAACAGGCAGAACGCGCAGGAATTGTTGTCGGGTGATCTTCATAGGGAATAACCTCTCAGTCGCCTTCGGCGACAGCTCCCCTCGCAGGGGAGCCAAGTTTGCGCAATTGCTCTCTTGCCTCTCCTATTAGGAGAGGTGGCATCGCACGGCGATGCCGGAGAGGTTCAGTTCAGCGCAAAGGTCAGCGTATATTCGATCTCATGGGGGGTGCTCATGGCTACGGTATCAGCAGTGACAGCCAGCGGGGTGCCCAGTGCAGAAACAGGGATCTCAAAGGTGGAGTTGCCCTCGGTGTTGGTGGGCAGATACTTCTCGCCATCCACGATCATGTAATCATAATTGGGGCTGCTCCACAGGATGACAGCGGTCATTTTGCCGTCCGCCACGGTCAGGGCGGCAGGGCTTTCCACGGTGGCACGGCCAGAGCCGCCCTCCAGGGTCACATTCACGCTGTATTCACCGTCCGCAGGGGTCTCGGCAGCCTCCTCAGCCTTGGGCTGTGCATTGCGGATGCTCACAGTGTGGTCATACCACTTGCCCTTGGTCCCGAGGAGTGCCAGCTGGAAGTCCTGGTCCACAGCGGCCACGGGGATATCATAGCCGTAGACCTCCTCCGAGGTGCCATCAGAGTAGGTGACGGTGTCGGTGGTGGGCAGCAGCCAGTCTGCCTTGTTGGCCTCGGCATCGGCGGCCATGCCAACGTACAGGTTGACGATCTTCTTGGAGGACAGACTGACATGGAAGGTCATCTGCCCGTTCTCCACGGTCAGGGTGCCCATGCCATTGCAGGCTTCGTTGGCGTGGAACATGCCGCTGTCGGTGTCGAACTCAGCCGTGTACACGCCGTCCGGCAGGGCGGCTTCGGTGCTTTCGGAAGCGGCGGCAGCGCTCACGGCAGAAGCGGCTTCCGAGCTGACAGCAGAGGAAGCAGTGGAAGAAGCCCCGCCGCAGCCGGTGAGGACGGCGGCCAGCATCAGAGAAGCAACGGACAGGGAAACAAACTGTTTGCAGTGCATAAACAAAATACCTCAAAAATTCAGAATTTGAAATGGGAGTGTTTCTCCTCATGCGGGGAAGCTCTCCATAAAAAATGCCCGAAAAGATCTCTCCCTTCGGGCATTGGAATGCGGAATATTAGCCGTTCAGGGAATCGATGGCGGCTTTGGTGTGCTCAATGTAGCGCTGCTGGATGTCCTCGATCTCACCCAGACCGGCGATCTGGCACTCCACGGACGCGAAGTCACCGGAGGCCTGGAACTGGCTCAGCCAGGAATCGTCATCCGCACCGGCCATATCGTTGTTGGCGTGGTCACCGGCAACGACCATCAGGGGGCGCAGGATGACCTTGGTGTAACCGGCGGCCTTGACAGCCTCGATGACGTTCTCGCAGGCGGTCTCCTCGGGCTCACCCTCCACCGTGCCGATGAACACGTTGCTGTAGCCCAGGGTCTGCATGGCGGTCTGCATCTGGCTGTAGCTCACTTTTGCGGTGTGGGAGGTGCCGTGGCCCATAAAGACGAAGGCGACCTTCTCCTCAGCGGCGGCCTCCAGGCTGTCGAAACCGGCATCCTTCACAGCGGCAGCGGTAACGGCCTTGGCAACAGCTTCCTTGTCGGCGTTGATGACGGCAGCGTCGGCACCGACCTCGCCCAGCAGGGGCTCAGCAACGGCGACGCTCTCGAACTTGTCCTTGTACTCGTCGATCATCTCCATCATCTCGTCGTACTCAGCACCGTGCATCAGGTGGGTGGGCTGGACGACCAGGTTCTTCACGCCGTTGGCCACAGCGCGGTCCAGAGCCTGCTGCATGTTGTCGATCTTCTCGCCGTCGCGGGCCTGAACATGGTTGATGATGATCTGTGCGGTGAAGGCACGGCGGACAGACCAATCGGGATAAGCGGCCTGCAGCGCATCCTCGATGCCCTTGATATCCTTCACTCGGCTGTCGTTGAAGGAGGTGCCGAAGGAGACCACCAGCAGCTCATTCTCGCCGATGTCGTCCTGATTGCGGCTGTCGTCCTTGGAAGCATCGCCGGTGTCGCGGCCAAAGTAGTCAGGGTCAGCCTCTTCGCCCTCGACCAGCTCCTTCTGGGCATCGGTCAGGGCATCCCATGCGGCCTTGGCGGCCTCACACTGGGCATCGGTGTCATCGGTGCGCTCCTGCACATAGATGGCATCGATCAGGTCTGCAACGTTCTTTGCGGCCAATTCGTCAGCCTCCTCGCCGGAAACCTCGCTGCTGGCAGCAGATCCTGCCGTGCTGGAAGCAGTGGTGCTGCTTGCGGCACCGCCGCAGCCGGTCAGTACACCGGCGCAGAGGGCCAGAGCGGTCAGAGCGGCCGCTGCTTTGTGGATGGTGCGTTTTCTCATTTTTGTTCGTTCCTTTCCTGTTTTTGAACATGATTTTTGCTGAACAGAAGGTACAGGAAAGAGTGCCCGGCAAAACAAAAGGGGCCTTTCTGCTTGCGGGACGGCAAAGCAAAAAGGCCCTCTTCAGTTTTTTCAGGCTTTTTGGGTACAACCAATTCCTCGTGATCTGGGGCTTGCGCCCCCGTACCAACAGCGGGCAGGTTTCCTGGCTGAAAGCTCATCATCCACCGCCGCCTTCCCGGAACATACGTTCCAGTGACCGGTGCAGCTGCACCCTGGCGGTAAACTCCCTTATCACAGTGACGAGATCGTGCGGGATTTGCACCCACTTCCCTTTTAACGTGCCTACCCCCGGCCAGAGCCGCGGGCGGTACGCACCTGCTGTTTTCTATTCAGTTCGCTGTTCAGTATAACATACTCAACGGAGGAATGCAATCACCACTCCGGGGAAACTTCCGGGCTCACAGGCGATGTTTTTCCCCGATCAGGGCCACCGCCACATCGTTGACATTGGTGCCCGTTGCCCCGGTGATGATCAGGCCATCCACTGCTTTCAGGGCGTGGTAGGAATCGTTGTTCTGCAAAGCAGCGTATCCGCTCCAGCCCCCGGCCTCCAATGCGGCAAGGGTATCCCCATCCACATAGCCGCCGGCGGCATCGGTGGGGCCGTCTGTGCCGTCGCTGCCCACAGAGAACACCGCCGCGTTCAGCCCGGCAATGGCAGGCGCAGCCGCAAGGGCCAGCTCCTGATTTCTTCCGCCAAGCCCTTTTCCGGTCAGGTGAACGATGGTCTCGCCGCCCGCGATGTAAGCCAGCTTTTTCCCCTGCCCTGCCTGGGTGCGGACAATGGAGCCAAGAAAGCTGCCTGCTTCCCGTGCTTCGCAGCAGAGTTGGTCGGTCAGGAGAACCGGTTCATATCCCAGATTCCGGCAGGCACTGGCCGCGGCACGGCAAAGCTCCCGCACGCTGCCGGTGATCCGGGTGGTCACATTGTCCAGCGTTTTGGGCGTTTCCTGCGCCAGCAGGGCCCGGGCCTGTGCTGAGAGTGCCAGATGATACTTTTCGGCAACGGCAAGCGCCTGGGCGCAGGTGGAGGTATCCGGCACCGCCGGGCCGCTGGCGATCATATCCAGCGGATCCCCCAGAATGTCGCTCAGCACGATGCTGAACACCTGCGCAGGGGCACAGCGCTGCGCGAACCGCCCGCCCTTCACACCGGAAAGCCGCTTGCGGATGGTATTCATCTCCACAATGTCGGCCCCGCTGGCCAGCAGCTGGCTCGTGATGTCCTGCAGCTCTGCCCCGGGAACGAGCGGCTGCTCAAACAGCGCACTGCCGCCGCCGGAAAGCAGGAACAGCACCGTATCCCCGGCGGTCAGCCCCTGCACCAGCTCCAGCGCCTTTTGGGTAGCCGCAAAACCGTTTTCATCCGGCACCGGGTGGCCCGCCTCATAGCAAGCCACACCTAGGATCTCACCTTTCACATGGCCGTACTTGGTCACGACCACGCCGCCATCCACCCGGCCCAGCGTTTCAACCGCCGCGTGTGCCATCTGCCAGGCCGCCTTGCCCGCCGCCACCAGAAGCACCCGGCCCTTCCCGGGCCGGAGATCCCGCAGCGCGCGGCGCACCGCCTCATCCGGCAGAACAGCGTTCAGGCTGGAACGAAGGATCACATCCGCATCCCGGCGCAGTGCAGCATTCATAGACTCGCCCTCCTTGCAGCGGTGCTCGCCCCTCCGGGACAGCACACCGAAAACAGCCGAATAAAAAATCAAGACCGACGATCTCTTTTGAAATCGTCGGTCTTGTTCCAATCCGAGTGGCGAGAATCGAACTCACGGCCTCTTGAACCCCATTCAAGCGCGCTACCAAAACTGCGCTACACCCGGACATCTGATCGAGCTTGTCGCTCACAGCTCAATCAGTATACCCGAAGAATGGTGTTTTGTCAAGCACTATTTTCAAATTTCTTCTTCATTTTCGGCAATGGCCGTTGTGCTGCCCACCGGCTGCGGAAACTCCACCGTAGCCAGCGCCACAGCGAACACGCTCTGCGCACCGGCATCCAGCAGAGCCTGCGCGCAGGCCGAGGCCGTGGCTCCGGTGGTCAGGACATCGTCCACCAGAAGGATGCGCTTTCCCTCCACAGCCTCCGGCCGGGCCACCCGGAAGGCACCCGCCACATTGGCCAGCCGCTCGTCAAGGGAAAGTCCCTCCTGCCGCCGGGTGGAGCGGGCACGGGTCAGCGCGTCTGTGACCACCGGCACGCCCACCGCCCGGGCAAGGGGCTGTGCCATCCGCTCCGGCACATTGTAGCCGCGCTTTTTGCTGGAGGCCGGTACCGGAAGGATGCAGTCATAACCCCTGTCAAGGCCCGGCACCGGTTCGGGCAGGGGCTCAGAGCCGCACATTCTGATCTCGCTGCCAAAGAGCAGGCGGGCCATCTCCACGCCCAGCTCCACAGCTGCCCAGGGCGCGCCCTGATATTTCGCCCGCAGCACCGCGCGGCGGACAAGGCCGGTGTATCGGTAGGGTGCGGCTGCCCCATCCAGCCGCCCCAGGTAGTGCTCGGAGCCGCGCAGCCGCATGGAGGGTGCACGGCGCAGCTCTGCCAGCCCATCGGCGCAGTCCGGGCAGGCAGGCTGGTTCCCCAGCACCCGATCACAAAAAGGGCAGCGGCGCGGGTAAAGCACCCAGCGCAGCTGCCGCAGTGTGCGGCTCAGGCCGCTGTAATAAAGCATCAGTCGTTCTTGACCGCAATGATGACGCGGACCTTTTTTCCGGCAGCGCAGCCGAAATTATCGTACCAGCCGGTCAGCTGGTAGCCGTCCGCATCCACCTGAGCCAGCTTGGTGGGGTAATACTGGCCCTTGTACCACAGGTAGACCTGCACATTGTCTGCCATCTCGTAGCGTTCATTGCCCGAGAGCACCGAGGCCGCGCCGACCTTGTCGATCTTCAGGGGCATCAGCTGCATCATGGCCTTGACAGAGCCGGTGGTCTCCTGCCGCACGGCAATGCCGCCCGCCAGCACCGGATACTTGATGGCCGTGGTGTAGCTGGCCACCGCGCCGTTGACGTAACAGATATAGGTCGCCCCGCCGCCGATGTAATTGAAGATCTGCTTGAAGGGGGTGCCCGTGATCTCCGCGATCTGCTGGAAGCCAATGCTCATCAGGGAGCCGGTGTTGCTGGTCAGCTTCTGCCAGGCCGTGCTCAGGATATCGCCTGAGACGATGCCCCACAGGATCTCGCTGGTGGTGGGCACCAGCAGGTTGGACAGGCGGTCTACCGCCGTGGCACCGGTCACAGTGGTGGTGGTATCCGAGGTAGAGCCGGAGCCGTCGGTGCCGCCCGTGGCCGCTCCGGTGGTGGTGCCTGTCGTGGTCGTGGTGCCGGAAGCGGAATCTCCCGCCACAATGCCGGTGACGAGGCTCTTCAGGTCAGAATAATTCATGGCCAGATTTTTCACATCGTCCAGCACGCCGTAGCTCCACAGGTCGCCGGTCACATCGTTCAGGATGAGCCGGTCGATCTGTCCGGCATCGTTGACGGTATAGTAGCGGACATCGAGGTCACTCAGTGTTACCCCCGATAGGCGGCTGGGACGAACCGTCCCAGCCACACCCTCCGAAGTCGTATCCAGAATTTCTACGTCGTCGGCAAGGGCGGCACTGCCCAGCGCCGTGGCTGCCTCGTTGATGGTGCCGCTGGTGGAGCGGCGGTCGATTCGCTCCACGTTCTCGCCGTCGGGGCGGACGGTGATCTCCACCAGCCAGCCCGCCGGGAAGTTCAGGCTCTTGTCCACATTCACGGTGCGGGTGATGCCGTCGGTGCAGTAGACAGCCACCTTCTGCAGCACGTCCGCTCCGTTTTCTTCGATCAGGCTGCGGGATGAGGACTGGACGACGCCATAGAAGACGCTGTCGGCCTCTTCGCCGGTCACGATACCGGCGGCCTCATTGTTCATGCCCAGCAGCAGGGTCACGACCTGACCCACGCCGCCGCCGTTCAGGGAGGACACCTGCGACGCCACGGCCGAAGAGCCGAGGGTGTAGGTGCTGCCCGCGACGGTCACCGAAGTAGGAGCGCTGGCGCTGGGGGAAACGGCCGTGATGCGGCCCGCCGCGCGGCGGGTGTAGATCCAGACGGTCTGTAAACTCTCGCTGTAGTAATACACATCGTATTGGTTTAACTCGGCAGAACCGGAGACCTTATCGTTGCGGTAGATGCTGGCCGGGGTGAAGGGAAGCTGGGTGGTGCCGTCCGCGATGAAGGGGCCCTTCAGGCTGCTCATCATGACGCTGGAGGTATCCACCTGACCGTTGGAGACGGTGAAGCCCAGCGAGGTGCCGTAGGCGCTGCCGCTGGCGGAGTTGGCCGTCAGGGTGTTGTACATCAGGATGGCGCACTCTTGATAGTTCAGCGCCTCGCCCTGCTGGCGGTCCAGCTGGTTGCGCAGCCCCAGCTCGCTGGCCTTGTTCAGCTGCGCTTGGGGGAAGGAGCCGCTCAGCTCGGTCATCTTATAGCCCAGCAGCTTGAGGACGGCAGTGACGGCCTCTTCCAGCGTCACGGCGTTGTCCGGGCGGAAGGTGCCGTCGGTGTAGCCGCTCAGCCAGCCCTGCTGCACCGCGATGCGGACATAGGGGGCGTAAGCGGAGGTGCCGGGCAGGTCCTTATACAGGGTGCCCACGGCCCCCTGCGAGCCGACGCTCTCCCGGAAGGTGGAGTAGGACACCAGCATCCGGGCAAAGGCCCCGCGGGTGACCACAGCGTTCAGGGCGGCGGTCTGGGTGGAGTCCATGCCGTTCAGGGTGATGGACAACTGGACGGCGGTGTTGGCATTACCCGCAGCCGAAGCCGGGAGCGCCAGCATCGACACGGCAATGCTGACCGCGAGCAGGAATGCAAGAAGACGTTTTTTCATGAGGGAAACCTCCTTAATCGTAACGAAGGGCTTCGATGGGGTTGAGCCGGGCCGCCCGCTTGGCGGGCAGGTAGCCGAACAGCACGCCGATGAAGACCGAGATGCCGAAGGCCACTGCAATGGAGTTGAAGGACGGGCTGACCGTGACATCGATGTCCGACGAGATCATGGGCAGGACGTGGTTGGCCGCCATCGAGACGATGTAGCCCAGCACGATGCCCAGCACACCGCCCAGCGCGGAGGTGGTAGCCGCCTCCACAACGAACTGGGAAAGGATGACCCGCTCTTTCGCACCCAGCGCCTTGCGGATGCCGATCTCACGGGTGCGCTCGGTGACGGAGACGAGCATGATGTTCATGATGCCGATGCCTCCCACCAGCAGCGAGATGCTGGCGATGCCGGTGAGGACGACGATGACCATGTTGATCATGTTGTTCATCTCTTCCAGCCACTCGCTCGCGCTGTAAACGTAGAAGGCGCTGTCGCTCTTGAACAGGTCGGTCAAGTACGCTTCCACGACGGCTTTGGCCTCATTGGCCTTGCTTTCATCGCTCATGATGGCGATGTAGCTGCTGGCCATGGCCGTATTGGAAAGGCGCATTGCGATGGTGTAGGGCAGGTAGATGCAGTCATCGTCCGAGCCCTGCTGCATGGAGGTGTTGTTCACCTTGGCGTTCAGCACGCCCACGATGCGGAACTTGTAGGGCCCCAGCTTGATGGTCTGGCCCACGCCCCGCCCGCCGTAGGCCACGCGGTTGAGGTAATCGCCGATGACGCAGACCTGCTTGTTGTCCTTCATATCCATGTACTGCAAGCCGCGGCCTTGGGCGACGGTGTAGTTCTTCATGGAGGTGAAATTTTCGTCCACGCCGGCAACATTGCTGTAGCGGTAGGTCGTGGTGCCCACCTTCGGGGTGTTGTTGCTGAAATCGATCTGGGGCGAGATGGACCGGATGAGGTCCGGGTTCTTGGTGCCGATGGCGTACACATCCTCCACCGTCACGGTGCGGGAGCCGTAGCCCCAGATGTTGATGGACAGGGTGTTGGTGCCCATGGCCGAGAAGCTGTCCCGCATACTCTGGGTCATGC
>OGCO01003531.1_pt1 | contig 18160 bp, 12 predicted proteins | sample 1570171 | NCBI WGS metagenome assembly OGCO01 (sample SAMEA4370583, study PRJEB24528) | human gut metagenome | reverse complement strand
ATGATTGCGCCAATCACAGCGATTGCGCCAACAACCCGACCTCTGTCACCCCCAACCATTTTTCCTCCGGTAGCTGCGATCAGAATCGGAATCAGAAATGTCAGCATCGGAGATACCATGCTGTTTAATTTTTCATTTGGCATCCATCCTGTTTCTATAAAGAACGCAGCAAGAAAACCAAAAGCGATCAATGCCCCAATATTTGGCATAACCATTCCTGATAAAAATTTACCAAATTTCTGTACTTTGCTTTTCACGTCAGTCCTCCACATAACCCCATACTATATAGATCAACAAAAGTGCAAAACTGTATTTTTATCTGTATACTTGTTTTCAGGCATGTATCTTACCATCGAATAAAAATAACCCTCAAATACCATGCATGAATACACATTCCTATATAACAGATACTCCCTGTCTTTCACATTCACGAATCAGTTCTTCTGGAAGCATTCCATCTGAAATAATCATATCCACTTCGGAAAGATCACAGATCGAATAGGTACTCTTTATCCCTGTCTTTGAAGCATCCATAAGAACGATCGTCTGCTCCGCCTGCCGGATCGCAGTACGTTTAAGAAGCGCTTCCTCACTGTTTCCGCATGTAAATCCCGTCTTCATAGAAAATCCTGTTACCCCCAGAAATGTCTGATGAAAATTAATCTGCTCGATCTCACGGATGGCAGATGTCCCATACACGCTGATGCTGTAACGGTTCAGCTTTCCTCCGGGAATCACGATTGTCGGATTACTGAGTGACGATAATTCTGTGGCACAGCTTAATCCTGTCGTACAGATCAGATTGGACTGATCCGGAAATGCTTTTGCCAGCTGCGTCGCCGTACTTCCGGAATCCAGAAAGATTGCTGTATCCGGCAGAATCAGTTCCAATGCTTTCTTTGCGATCTCCTGTTTGCTCTCAATATTGCGAACAGCCCGGCGATTCAAAAAATCATCTGTCCCTATGACCAACTGTACGGATTTTGCGCCGCCATGCACCCTTACGATCTGCTTCGCAGCATCCAGTGCTTTCAAGTCTGTACGAAGTGTCATTTCTGACACATCTGAAAACTTTTCTTTTATCTGTGAAAAACTTACGGTTCCTTTTTTATTTACAAGTTCTGCTATCGCATTTCTGCGAATTTCCATTGCATCCATAAAAATCCTCCATCTGATAAAATCCATGCACAGAGGATCTTATCAGGTCTTATTCTGTTATAAAGTTTGCAAGTAAATATTCTTCTGCTTCCGGACACCACAGACCTTTATGCGCATCTACAATGTCTGCAAGCTCTGTATAACGGGCGTCTTTTGTCTCTTCTCCTGTTTTTCGAAGATCCTCAAGTGCTACCAGCGGCATACTGAGATGTGTATAGATCAGCTTTTTACCGCCCGGAATCTTCGGAAGGTTCAGAGTAGTTTCCGCTGCTGCATCCAATCCACCGATATGGGTAACCATAACTGCCGGATCGATCCGTTTTTCTGCTGTCAGTTCAAGAGACTCGATCATATCTGCTGTATTTCCGCCTGTTGTTCCCATAACATGGGTAGAATTATAATGTACATTTATCTGTCGGTCCTGCAAAGAAATTCAGGCATCCATCTCTTCCTAAAATATCACTGGACTGTTTTACAACAGCGGCTACCGGTGCATAACAGAATACGTCATCATAACCGGTTCCACCTGTAATCTCACGAAGATATGCAACCGGATCATCATAATTACCGGTATTTACGAAATGCAGCTCAATGCCTTTCTCTTTGTATTCCTCTACCGGGAAAAGTTCCTCAGCACGATCCAGTCTGTCCTGATTCAGATCCGTAACAACTACCATAGACGGACGGACATCTCTGTGAAGTGCATAAGTGAGAGCGCCAAGTCCCATTGGGCCTGCACCTGCCATAATCGCAAGTTTTCCATTTTCTTTGATGCCCATCTGATGTGTATAAACACCCATCTGTGTGTGATATGCAGCATTAAAAGCTCCGATACTGCAGGACATCGGTTCAGCAAGAGAAGCTTCATAATAGGCGCGTCCTTTATACTCCAGAAGACATCCCAGTTCCATTACTTCTGCCGGAATGATGCAGTATGTTGCATCTCCGCCAAAGAATTCATAAGAATATCCCGGACTCCACATCGTTCCTTTATAGTTTAATGCCGGCTGGAGCGTAAATTTCATACCAGGTTTGAACTGATCCTGATGATTTTTACCTACTTTTATGATATCGCCAGCAAACTCATGTCCCATGATTGCCGGATGCTCTGCAACATCCTCATGTACACGTTTGTGCTCCGTACCAAGAATCGCACATTTATAAGTAGACATACAGATGCTGTCCGAAACCACCTTTACCAGGATCTCGTCATCTGTAATCTCCGGAAGTTCAAACTCTTCCAGTCTCAGGTCATTTGCTCCATGCAGTCTAACGCCTCTTGCTTTCATAATAAAAGCTCCTTTCTTCATGTTATTCCCGTTTGTATGCTTTTGCAACAACAATCTTTCCCAATTACAGTGCTTTTATTTTTATTCACAACCCACTGTTTTTCTCAATTTGTTATAAATCTTCTTTTTGTTGTTGCATTAAAAGTATGTGTCTTTTGTTTCAACAGCTGTTATAGTCATGATATCTATGTTTTTTCGAAAAGTCAATGATATTTGTAGCAAAATAATGCACAAAATTTGCCTTTTATTTTTTAATTCAAAAGTTTTACTTTTGGATTGACAATTTTGTTTCGATATGATAATTTGTTGAAATAACAATGTGTTTTTTAATATGAAAAGGTAACTATTTTATTACCAGACAATCGGACAGCAGGGTTCGCCGTATTGACCGCCTGTGTGTCCATGCAATGAAGGAGGTTCTATTATGTGCGGTATCGTTGGATTTATTGGAAATGAACCGGCAGCTCCTATCCTGCTCCAGGGGCTTTCTAAACTGGAATACAGAGGATATGATTCAGCCGGCATTGCAGTGCGTGATCAGGATGCGCCTGCAGAGATCATCAAAAGCAAAGGTCGCTTAAAATTATTACAACAGAAAACAGATAACGGACATGCATTAAAGGGAAACTGCGGCATCGGTCATACCCGTTGGGCCACTCACGGCGAACCGTCTGAGATCAATGCCCATCCACACTGCAGTGATGACAGATCCGTCATCGCCGTACACAACGGAATCATCGACAATTATACAGAATTAAAAGAAAAACTCCTGAAAAAAGGGTATATTTTCTATTCTGATACAGATACGGAAGTAGCCGTCAAACTGATCGATTATTACTATAAAAAATCCGGACAGGATCCTCTGCAGGCTCTGATCAACGCCATGACTCACATCCGTGGCTCTTATGCATTTGCAGTCATGTATCAGGAATATCCGGGAGAAATCTACGTTGCCAGAAAAGACAGCCCAATGATCATCGGTGTGACATCCGATGCCTGTTATATCGCATCAGATGTACCTGCGATCCTGAACCATACACGTTCTGTATACTATATTGACAATATGGAAATCGGACGCCTCCGAAAAGGCGAAGCTACATTCTATAACATGGATGAAGAGGAAGTATCACGGGAACCCGTGGAAATCAAATGGAATGCTGAATCTGCCGAAAAAGGCGGTTTTGAACATTTTATGATGAAAGAAATACATGAACAGCCAAAAGCTGTCAAAGATACGTTTAACTCAGTTGTCAAAGACGGTGTGATTGACCTTTCAAATGTAGGTCTTACAAAGGAAGATATTGAAGCGATAAGCCGGATTCATATAGTTGCCTGTGGTTCGGCATGGCATGTTGGCATGGTTGCACAGTATGTCATTGAAGATATGGCAAGGATTCCGGTGAGGGTTGAACTTGCATCAGAGTTCAGATACAGAAAACCTATATTGGATAAAGATGATCTTGTTATAATTATAAGCCAGTCGGGTGAAACGGCTGACAGTCTCGCTGCACTCAGGGAAGCAAAGAGCATGGGAATAAAGACACTTGGAATTGTAAATGTGGTTGGTTCTTCTATTGCAAGAGAGGCGGATAATGTTTTCTATACACTTGCGGGACCTGAGATTTCAGTGGCTACGACCAAGGCGTACAGCACTCAGCTTATAGCTTCATATATACTTGCAATTGAGTTTGCGATGGTGCGTGGAAAAATTACTAAAGATCAGTATGACGGGTATATTGATGAGCTTTCAAAACTTCCTGATAAGATACAAAAGATTATTGACGATAAGGAGAGATTACAGTGGTTTGCTTCTAAGCAGGCAAATGCAAAAGATATATTCTTTGTCGGACGTGGCATAGATTATGCTATTTCACTTGAAGGAAGTCTCAAACTCAAGGAGATAAGTTATATACATTCAGAGGCATATGCCGCAGGTGAGCTTAAACATGGAACTATAAGTCTTATTGAGGATGGAACTCTTGTAATCGGTGTTTTAACTCAGTCTGAGCTTTATGAGAAAACAGTTTCCAATATGGTAGAGTGCAAGAGCCGCGGTGCCTATTTGATGGGACTGACAACATATGGAAATTATAACATTGAGGACACTGTATCCTTTACTGTATATATTCCAAAGACGGACGAGCACTTTGCAACTAGTCTTGCAGTTATTCCGCTGCAGCTTATGGGCTACTATGTCAGTGTAGCAAAGGGACTTGATGTAGATAAGCCAAGAAACTTAGCAAAGAGTGTTACAGTTGAGTAAACAAGAAGTGATTAAAGAATTAAATTATAATACATAAGAAAAATGGCGGCACGAAAAAGTGGATTTCGTGCCGCCATTTTTCAATAATAGTGTTTGGAAAGGAGTATTTTGTGAGCAGACAGAAAAAGGAATTTGAAGAATACGAAATAAATGAATCTTATAAAACAGAAGAAAGAGATAATCCATATGGCTTTAAGAGAAAGTCGAAGGAGGAGCGGCCTGTACTAGCAATTTGCTATGATTTTGATAAGACATTATCACCGGACGATATGCAGGCACAGGGCTATATTCAGTCTGTGAATTATCATGTGGACCGTTTCTGGGCAGAGTCAAACGAGATGGCAAGAGCAAACGGGATGGATTCGAATCTTGCCTATATGTATAAGATGGTTCGCGAGGCGAAGGGTCATTTTGATTTGAGCCGCAAGGCACTTGAGGAATATGGTTCTAAGGTGGAATTGTTTCCGGGTGTAGATGAGTGGTTTGAGCGCGTGCGTCAGTATGGTGATAAAAATGGAGTGATTATAGAGCATTATATTATTTCTTCAGGTTTAAAGGAGATGATAGAGGGAACAGAGATTGCTAAGCGCGGCTCATTTGAAGAGATTTATGCGAGTGCCTTTTATTATGATGAAAATGGCGTGGCTATTTGGCCGGCACAGGCAGTAAATTATACGAGCAAAACACAGTTTTTATTTCGCATAGAAAAGGGAATACTTGATGTAAATGATGCTGCAGTAAATGACTATTTTCCGGCAGACAAGATGCGTGTGCCATTTAGAAATATTGTCTATATTGGTGACAGCGATACAGATATTCCGAGCATGAAGCTTGTAAACACATATGGCGGTCATGCAATTGGCGTGTACAATCCTGTCACGGGCAATAAAGAAAAAGTCTATCGTATGATGCGCGATAACAGAATACGTTATTTCGCTCCGGCAGATTATAGAAAAGGTCAGCAGCTAGAGCAGTTAATTCAGACGATTATTGACAAGACTGCAGCTTATGAGAAGTTAGAGGCACTTCATATAGATGGATTAAAGGAGATGAAAGGACAGCAATAAGTTAAAAAAATAACGATAAAACTGTTGACAAAATATAATCCTGTGGTTGAAATATATATAAATGCCAAAGAAAGAACGTGCAAAAATTATGCAAAATACCATCTAAATGGTGATTGCGAAACACAAATGTAAACATTTTTTGGCAAAAGAAAAGGAGACGCTATGTTCAATTTTTTTAAGGGAAAAGAGAAGGGAAATGTGCTTTATGCACCTTGCAAAGGAAAAGTAGTTCCTTTGACAGAGGTTCCAGATCCAACTTTTTCTGAAAAGTTATTGGGAGAAGGCTTTGCAGTGATCCCAACTGAGGGAAAAGTGTATGCACCGGCAGATGCTGAAGTGACCATGGTATTTGATACACTTCATGCAATTACGCTGACTAGCAGCCAGGGAGCTGAAATCTTAATTCATATCGGATTGGATACTGTTACACTTAAGGGCGCACCGTTTACCGCGCATGTTGCAGCTGGTGACAAGGTGAAGAAGGGTGATCTTTTGATGGACGTGGATCTGGATAAGATTAAAGAGGCTGGATTAAATACAATTACACCAGTTTTAATCTGCAATACGGATGATTATGAAAAGATCAGTCTTCAAAAGGAAGGCGATGTCTTACTAGACGAGGCAGTTTTAAAAATCTCATGAAACTGATTGGAGTGATTCAATTAAGTATAATTTAAAGGAGGAGAAATATATGAAATTTCTTCAAAAACTAGGTAAAGCATTAATGCTTCCAGTAGCAGTGCTGCCAATCTGTGGTATTCTCATGGGCATCGGTTATTATTTATGTCCGGCGACGATGCAGGGAGGAGACATCGAGGGCGTAAAAAATTTGATCGGATTCTTCTTAGTAAAGGCAGGATCAGCTCTTATTGAAAACATGGCGATTCTTTTCGCAATCGGTGTTGGTGTCGGTATGTCAGAAAAGAATGACGGAACCGGCGGAATCGCCGCTCTGGCATCTTGGCTTATGATCACAACACTTCTTTCTACTGGTGTTGTTACCACATTGATTCCGTCAATTGCAGACAATGCAACTAAGACACTTGCATTCAATAAGATTGCAAATCCATTTATCGGAATCCTTTCTGGTGTTATCGGATCTTCTTGCTACAACAAGTTCAAGAACACTAAGCTTCCGAACTGGCTGGCATTCTTCAGCGGCAAGCGTTGTGTTGCTATTATTGCTGGTTTAGTTTCTATTATTGTATCTGCTGTTTTATTATTTGTATGGCCATTGCTGTTCGGAGCACTTGTTGCACTTGGCGATGCAGTTGCAGGTATGAGTGTTGTGGGTGCTGGTATCTACGCATTCTTAAACCGTCTGTTGATCCCAACTGGATTACATCACGCATTAAACAACGTATTCTGGTTTGATACTATTGGTCTTGGTGATTTGCAGCACTTCTGGGCAGGTGAGACATCTGCAGATGTAACATGGAGCCTTGGAATGTATATGTCAGGCTTCTTCCCATGTATGATGTTCGGTATTCCTGGTGCAGCACTTGCAATGATTCAGTGTGCAAAGCCGGCAAAGAAGAAGATCGCAATCGGACTTGTTGCTTCTGCAGCAGTTTGTTCATTTGTCTGCGGCGTTACTGAGCCGTTCGAATTTGGATTTATGTTCCTTGCACCTGGTCTGTATGTAATTTATGCATTACTTTATGGTATCTTCACAATTATTACTGTTGCGCTTGGCTTCCGTGCAGGATTCAGTTTCTCAGCAGGTGCTACCGACCTTCTGTTCTCATCTACACTTCCGGCAGCTCAGAAGACAGTGCTGATTATTCCGCTTGGAATCGCAGCATTCGTTGTATTCTATTTTGTATTCCTCTTCGCAATCAAGAAGTTTGATTTAAAGACTCCAGGAAGAGAAGATGATGATGATCTTGAGGAAGAAAAGAAGGTTCAGTTAGCAAGTGATAATTATACAGAAATCGCAAAGAAGATTCTTGCAGGCTGCGGCGGTAAGGAAAATATCGTAAGCATCGATAACTGTGTAACAAGACTTAGACTTGAAGTAAGAGATATGACTGCAGTAAATGATAAGGCAATCAAGGCTGCAGGTGTTGCAGGAGTAATCAAACCTGGAAAGACTTCCGTACAGGTAATTGTCGGAACAAAAGTTCAGTTTGTTGCTGATGCATTTTCAAAACTTTGCGAATAAGTTCTAAATAGTATTTAAAGCAGGGCATGACTCGATTAGGGTTGTGCCCTTTTTTAATGTGAAGGAAATTGACAAAACACCATGTGACCGAGTATACTTAGAACGAAAAAAGTATTAGATCATGAGGAAAGACTGATGAAAAAGATGACTATGAAAAAATATGTAGTTACTGTATGCCAAGAAGTCAAATATATGATTGTATGTGCAGCCTTGCTGCTAGCTTTTTTTACAACGGTAAATGCAGCTGAAAAAGAGGCACCAGAAAAAATAATTCGCGTGGGCGCACTTGGGGATACATTTAATTATGTAACTGAAAAGGGGATGCGAAAGGGGTATAGTTATGAACTGCTGGAGACGCTGGCAGGCTATACTGGGTGGAAATTTGAGTATGTAGCCTGTAATTGGACAGATTGCTTTGAAAAACTCCAAAATGGTGAAATAGACATTTTGGGAGATATTGCCTATACAGAGGAACGCACAGATAGGATGCTGTTTTCAGACGTACCTATGGGTGTAGAGAAATATTATCTGTATGCAGATTTTTCAAGTGACGATATTTCTTCTACTGATTTTAAGACATTGAATGGAAAGCGTATTGGTGTCCTTATAGGTGCAAAGCCAGAAGTGATGCTGAAAGAATGGGAGTTAAAAAATAAACTTAAAACAATACATGTGAATATAGAAAGTAAAGAAGATGCACTGGCAAAACTGGAAAATGGAGAAATTGACTGTTTTGTTTCGTTGGATGGATCATTTTGGGTTGATAAAAATGTCTCGATTATTACACGAATTGGCAAATCAAATATTTATTTTGCAATTAATAAGGATCATCCAGAGATAAAAAAAGATCTTGAGCTTGCAATGCGTCAGTTAGAGGAGGATCGTCCATTTTATCTGTCAGATTTGTACAAGCAATATTTTTCGTCTGATTATACACCTGTTCTTTCATCTGAGGAAAAATCATGGCTGAAAGAACATGGTGCAATTCGAATGGGATTTTTAGCCAATGATGTCGGCGCGAGCGTTATAGATCCGTCAAGTGGGAAAGTTACTGGTGCAATCACTGATTATATTCAGTATGCAGTAGAATGTCTTGGAAAACAAGATCTGACATTTACGCTTATGGGATATGACAGCTATGAAGAAGAGATAGAAGCGCTAAAGAAAAATGAGATTGATATGATTTTTCATTTCTATCAGCATCCAAATGTGATGGAGAAATATCATTTCGCATGTACAAATACAACGTGGACATATAATTTGATAGCAGTCACGAATAAGCCTCATTTTAATGAAAATGATGAAAAACGTGTTGCAATACAAAAAGACAGTCTGTCGTTCATGGAACATATTGAATATTATTATCCTCATTGGAAAATTTTAGAATATAATACAGACAAAGAGATGGCAGAAGCAGTGAAGTCTGGAGAGGCCGATTTCTTTATATCTAGTGTAACTCTTGCATCAAAATACAGCAGGGATCCAAGTTTTTACAGTGTGCCACTTTTATACTCGGAGAAAGCAGCCTTTGCAGTTAATAACGGAAATAAGAATTTGTTGACAATACTAAATAAAACGCTTAATGCTATGCCAAACAATATGCTTACGAGCTCACTTGCCATGTATGAGAACAATTCAAGAAAAATAACATTGGGAGATTATATAAAACACAATCTGTTAAAAGTATCTATTGTAAGTGTCGTTACTGTTTTAAGTGTTATGACTGTGATTCTTGTGCTTTTAAGAAAGGCAAGAAAGGCCGAGGCTATTGCAACGAGGGCAGCAATACACACACAGGAGCTTAATGAAAAGCTGCAGGTGGCAGTAGAAAAGGCTGAAAGTGCAAATAATGCAAAATCGACGTTCCTTTTTAATATGTCGCATGATATCAGGACGCCAATGAATGCAATTATAGGATATGCAGATCTGGCATCTAGGCATATAGATGATACAGAAAGGCTTAAAAAATATATGAAAAATATTCAGTCATGCGGCCAGAATTTGCTGTCTCTTCTTAATGATGTGCTGGATCTTGCAAGAATTGAAAATAATAAGACAGAAATGGAATATGTAATTTCAGATATCGGCGCAGATTTTGAAACATGGGTTATGATGTTTTTGAATCAGGCGGAAGAAAAGAAACAGACAATTACTAAGACAAAACATTTGCTTTATCCGTATGTTTACATGGATGTTTCTCATGTATCGGAGATTTTTATTAATATCATAAGCAATGCAATTAAGTACACTAATAATGGAGGTGTGATAAACTGTGATATTTCGCAGGCACCTGGCAAAAAGAATGGCTGGTGCGATGTTATTATTACTGTAAAAGATAATGGAATTGGTATGTCAGATCAGTTTTTAAAGCATATTTATGAACCATTTGAGCGAGAGCGCAATTCAACGATAAGCCGTGTAGAAGGAAGCGGCATTGGAATGGGTATCGTGAAAAAGCTTGTTGAGCTGATGGATGGCAGTGTTGATGTGCAAAGTAAAATTGGCGACGGCTCTACATTTACTGTAACTATCCCATGCAAAATTGCATCAAAAGAGGAATCAATTGCAAAGCGGGATAAAGGAACTCATGATAAAGCCAGCTTAGTTGGTGCGAGAATTTTGGTGGTAGAGGACAATGATATTAATGCAGAAATTGCAACGGAGCTTCTAGAAGAGGAAGGTTGCATTATAGAGAGGGCATGCAATGGTGTGGAGTGCATTGATATGCTTGAAAAGGCAGATAATTCATATTATGCGATGATTCTTATGGATATTCAGATGCCTGTCATGAACGGCTATGATGCTACTAGGAAAATTCGCAGAATGAAAAATCAAAATAAGGCACAAATTCCTATCATTGCAATGACAGCAAATGCCTTTACGGAGGATAGACAGATGGCGCTTGATGTAGGTATGAATGATCATGTCTCCAAGCCGATTGATATGAACATTCTTGTGCCGATCATGATGAGGTATGTGTAACTATTCAGAGCCATGCAAAATAGAAGCATCGAAGATGCGATTTTGCGAATGGGGTTCTGAATAGTTACAAGTATTTATAATATAAGAAGGGTGTCATATGGACGAGAAGCTTAAACAAAAATTAATTGAAACTGTTAAGGCAGGCGATGAAAATCAGGCAAGTGAGCTTTTGTGGCAGCTTGTAATTGATTGCCAGAACTGTCCTTTTAAGACTGTGTCAGGTCTTCCATTTTCCTATACTATTAAACGTGGACGAAATGGAGAACTGACAAAAGAGTTATGGATTGACAGACGGGAGAATAGTAAGTCATTGGCGTGGAGCAGTATCAGACTGGCATTTTCAAATGCAATGAAAATAAAGAGTGCAGATCGTCCTAAAGCGCTTGGCGATATTCGCGGTGTTTCTTATATTTACCCTATGCTGTGGCGCTTTGGTGTGCTTGAGGTACCGCAAACAGCACATCAGCGTATGAATACAGAACTGTAAAAATAATGTACGATGGAGGCGAGAATATGGATCATTTTAAACTGGTGTCTGAGTATGCACCGACTGGCGATCAGCCAAGGGCGATTGAGGAGCTTGTAAAAGGATTTAAAGAGGGAAATCAGTTCGAGACACTTCTCGGCGTAACCGGTTCGGGAAAGACATTTACTATGGCAAATGTCATTCAGGCATTAAATAAGCCAACATTGATTATTTCCCACAATAAGACGCTTGCCGGTCAGTTATATGGTGAGATGAAGGAATTTTTCCCAGAGAATGCAGTTGAATATTTTGTCTCATATTATGACTATTACCAGCCTGAGGCTTATGTGCCTTCATCTGATACGTATATTGAGAAGGACTCTGCGATCAATGAGGAGATTGATAAATTAAGGCTTTCTGCGACGGCAGCGCTTTCTGAGAGGCGTGATGTAATCGTGGTGGCATCTGTTTCATGTATATATGGTCTGGGAAGTCCTGTTGATTATAAGGATATGATTTTATCACTTCGTCCAGGAATGATAAAGGATCGCGATGAAGTAATCAAAAAGCTTGTTGAGATGCAGTACGAGCGAAACGATATGGATTTTCACCGAAGTACATTTCGTGTGCACGGTGATGTCGTAGAGATTTTTCCGGCAAATGAGGGTGAGACTGCAGTGCGCGTAGAGTTTTTCGGTGATGAAATTGATCAGATAAGTGAGTTTGATCCGCTGACAGCACAGGTAAAAAGCCGTCTAAAGCATATCGCAATTTTCCCGGCCTCTCATTACGTTGTTGACTCAAAGGAGATGCTTCGCGCAACAACTGATATTGAAGAAGAGCTAAAGGAACGTGTAGATTTCTTTAAGCGAAATGACCGTTTGCTGGAGGCACAGCGAATTTCAGAACGCACTCATTATGATATTGAGATGATGAGAGAAACTGGCTTTTGCTCTGGAATAGAAAATTATTCGCGTCATCTGGCAGGACTTCCGGCTGGTTCACCGCCGTTTACGCTGATTGATTATTTTCCAGATGATTTCTTAATTATTGTGGATGAGTCTCATATTACACTTCCGCAGGTGCGCGGTATGTTTGCAGGAGACCGCTCACGAAAAACTACGCTGGTAGATTATGGTTTTCGTCTTCCATCAGCACTTGATAATCGCCCTTTGAATTTTAGTGAATTTGAAAGCAAGATTGACCAGATGCTTTTTGTTTCGGCAACACCAGGCGATTATGAAGGTGAGCATGAGATGATGCGTGCAGAGCAGGTTATACGTCCGACAGGACTTTTAGATCCGCCGATTGAGGTGCGTCCAGTTGAGGGGCAGATTGATGATCTGATTGCCGAGATTAGAAAAACGCTGCGGTCAAAAAATAAAGTGCTTGTCACGACTTTAACAAAAAGAATGGCAGAGGATTTGACGGAATATCTGCGCGATGCAGGTATTCGCGTGCGCTATCTGCATTCTGATATTGATACGCTTGAGCGCGCACAGATTATTCGCGATATGCGTCTTGATGTGTTTGACGTGTTGGTGGGCATCAATTTGCTTAGAGAGGGTCTTGATATTCCGGAGATCGCGCTTGTGGCGATATTAGATGCTGATAAGGAAGGATTTCTGCGTTCAGAGACGTCACTTATTCAGACGATTGGACGAGCAGCACGAAACAGCGAAGGTCATGTTGTGATGTACGCTGATACGATAACAGACTCTATGCGAAATGCAATTGAGGAGACAAAAAGAAGACGAGAGATTCAAAATGAGTATAACATAGAGCACAACATCACACCTACTACTATAAAGAAGGCTGTCCGTGATCTGATTTCAATCTCAAAGGCAGCAGAGAAGGCTGATGAGAAGCTTGCAAAGGATCCAGAATCAATGAGTAGGCAGGAACTCGAAAAGTTGATTGCAAAGGTAGCAAAACAGATGAATAAGGCAGCTGCTGAGTTAAACTTTGAAGCAGCGGCAGAACTTCGTGATCAGATGAGAAATCTGAAGAAATATTTAGATGATTAAAAGAAAGGCATAAAATAATAAATATGGAAAATAAGAAATTTATCCGAATCCGCGGTGCAGCAGAGAATAATCTAAAGCACATTGATTTGGATATTCCAAGAGATGAACTTGTTGTGCTGACTGGATTGTCTGGTTCAGGAAAATCCTCACTTGCATTTGACACAATATATGCAGAGGGTCAGAGGCGATACATGGAGTCGCTATCATCTTATGCAAGACAATTTTTAGGCCAGATGGAAAAGCCAAATGTTGAAAGTATTGAAGGTTTGCCGCCGGCAATCTCCATTGATCAGAAATCTACTAATAGAAATCCGCGTTCTACGGTAGGTACCGTAACGGAAATCTACGACTATTTTCGTCTTTTATATGCGCGTATTGGTGTTCCACATTGTCCTGTCTGTGGCAGAAAGATAAGCCGTCAGACTGTTGATCAGATGGTGGACAGTTTGATGGCACTTAAAGAGCGCACGAAGATTTTATTGCTGGCACCTGTTGTGCGCGGAAAGAAAGGCCGTCATGAGAAGGTTTTGGAGCAGGCAAGAAAGAGCGGCTATGTGCGTGTGCGCATTGATGGCAGTCAGTATGATCTGGAAGAGGAGATTAAGCTTGATAAGAATATAAAGCATAATATTGAGATTATTGTAGATCGTCTTGTCATAAAAGAGGGTATTGAAAAGCGTCTTGCCGATTCACTGGAAAATGTGCTAAAGCTGGCAGATGGTCTTGCTTTTGTGGAGGTTGTGGATGGAACACCAATGACGTTTAGCCAAAACTTTTCCTGCCCTGACTGCGGCATAAGCATCGATGAGATTGAGCCGCGAAGCTTTTCATTTAATAATCCATTTGGTGCGTGTCCGACTTGCTTTGGACTTGGCTATAAGATGGAGTTTGATGAGCAGCTTATGATTCCGGATCAGTCGCTTAGCATTGATCAGGGGGCAATTATTGTGCCTGGATGGCAGTCATGCACCGATGAAGGCAGCTTTACAAGAGCGATTTTAAATGCACTTGCAGAGGAGTTTCATTTCACGCTAGACGTGCCATTTGAGTCGTACAGCAAAGAAATTCATGATATTTTGATACATGGAACTAATAAGAGTGTAAAGGTGCGCTACAAGGGACAGCGCGGTGAAGGCGTGTATGATATTGTATTTGAGGGCTTAATTAAAAATGTAGAGCGCCGTTACCGTGAGACAGGTTCGGAAACAATCAAAGCAGAGTACGAAACATTTATGCGCATCACACCATGTTCTACATGTAAGGGCATGCGTCTGAAAAGAGAATCACTTGCCGTGACAGTGGCAGACAAAAATATTTATGAGGTGACAAATCTTTCTATTCGTGATCTCGCATCATTTTTATCTAATTTGACGCTTACTACGACGCAGCAGCTGATAGGTGAGCAGATTTTAAAGGAAATCCGAGCACGCGTACAGTTTTTGATTGATGTAGGTCTTGATTATCTTTGTCTGTCGCGTGCAACTGGTACGCTTTCAGGCGGTGAGGCACAGCGTATTCGTCTGGCAACACAGATTGGCTCTGGTCTTGTCGGCGTGGCCTATATTTTAGATGAGCCAAGCATTGGTCTGCATCAAAGAGATAATGACAAGCTTCTTGGCACATTAAAGCATCTTCGTGATCTTGGCAATTCTGTTATTGTCGTTGAACATGATGAGGATACAATGCGTGCTGCCGATTATGTAGTTGATATTGGACCTGGTGCAGGTGAGCATGGCGGTCAGGTTGTTGCAGCAGGCACGGCAGAAGAACTTATGAAAAATCCGGAATCCATAACTGGAAAATATTTGAGCGGTGAACTTAAGATTCCAGTTCCAAATACAAGAAGAAAACCGCAGGGCTGGCTGACTGTAGTGGGAGCAAAGGAAAATAATTTAAAGAATATCACAGTGAATTTTCCTAAGGGAGTCTTTACATGCGTAACTGGTGTATCTGGTTCTGGCAAGAGCAGCCTTGTCAATTCGATTTTGTATCAGGCGCTTGCAAAGCAGCTAAACCGTGCGAGAACCATTCCAGGTGCATATAAAGAGATTAAGGGCATAGAGCAGTTTGATAAGGTAATAAATATAGATCAAAGCCCGATTGGCCGCACACCGCGCTCTAATCCGGCAACTTACACTGGCGTGTTTGATATGATCCGTGATCTTTTCGCTTCAACAGTTGACGCAAAGACAAGAGGCTATAATAAGGGTCGTTTTAGCTTCAATGTAAAGGGTGGACGTTGTGAGGCATGTTCTGGTGATGGTATCGTAAAGATTGAGATGCACTTTTTGCCGGATGTGTATGTGCCATGTGAGGTCTGCAAGGGAAAACGCTATAACAGAGAAACGCTGGAAGTAAAATATAAGGGAAAGAGCATTTATGATGTGCTTAATATGACTGTAGAAGAAGCGCTTACATTTTTTGAAAATGTTCCGTCTATTTACCGCAAAATTGAGACATTGTATCAGGTAGGTCTTTCATATATACGATTAGGTCAGCCATCCACAACGCTTTCAGGCGGCGAGGCACAGCGTATTAAGCTGGCGACTGAGTTAAGCCGAAAGAGTACAGGAAAGACAATCTATATTTTAGATGAGCCGACGACAGGACTTCATTTTGCAGATGTTCACAAGCTTACAGAAATGCTGCAGAAGCTTGTAGAAAACGGCAATACGGTAATTGTAATCGAGCACAATTTAGATGTAATAAAGACAGCTGATTATATTATTGATATGGGACCGGAAGGCGGAGACGGCGGAGGAACAGTAGTAGCGCAGGGAACGCCTGAAGAAGTGGCAGAGTGCCCGCAGTCCTACACGGGATATTATGTAAAACGTGTTATAGCTCACGAGACACCTACTATTTAAAGCAAAGCCCGAAGGTGAATGGATTTCACGAGACGGACACTTGGAGCAGGTCTTTCAAAGTAATGTATAATAAGAAAGAACATAAAAGGAGCCTGCGGAGTTTGGTCCGTCGACGAAACCATTACACCGAAGGGCTTTCGTAACATAGCAACATGAACATATCCCACACTTGCAATCTTTACACAGGTATGATAGACTAGATTGAATTAGTAACTAATAAAGTATAATCAGAAAGCTATATGAAAGGGTAAGGTAATGCGATTGAATAAGAAGAGTCTCCTTCTTGGCATGATCGTTTTGTTACTTTCCTGTATAGTTGGAAGCAGTGTAAAAAACAGCTCATTTCTTGAAAATGTACAGGCTTCTATGGTACAGGAAAAAGACAGCGATCAGTCACAGGATCAGCCGGAGATTGGCGTATCAGCCTTAGGTTACTGCGTGATGAATGCAGATACGGGTGAAATTGTTTTGCAAAAAAATGCTGACGAAAAGTTTCATCCGGCAAGCATTACAAAGATTATGACGCTGCTTGTGACGGTGGAACAATGTAAGAACCTTGATTCTGTAACAACTGTGTCAGAAAATGCACTGAATCAGATAGCACCGCTTAGTTCAACACTTCATCCGATGCCAAAGCCGGGAGAGCAATTTACAATCAGGGATCTTTTATATGGTCTTACGATGTGCTCAGGCAATGAGTGCGCGAATATCTTAGCGGAAGCAGTTTGCGGTGATATCGACAGCTTTGTTGAACTGATGAATGAGAGAGCAAAAGAAGCCGGTGCAAAAAATACTCACTTTTCAAACCCTCACGGACTTGATGCTGATGATCACTTAACAACAGCCTATGATATGGCACTTATTATGAATGCAGCACTAAAAAATCCGGCGGCAAAGGAAATTCTTTCTGCGAAAACATACACTATTCCTGAAACAGCGTATACATCAGAAAGAAATATGACAAGCGGTCATAAGATGGTTTCAGGTGAGTTTGAATGTGAGGGTGTTTATGCCGGAAAGCCGGGCTATACACGTCTTGCCCAGTCCACGCTTGTGACAGCTGCAAAGCGAGACGATGTTAATCTTATAGCAGTTGTTATGAAATCAGACTCAGGCATAAGCTATGAGGATACAAGTCTTTTGCTGGACAATGCCTATGCAAAGATTAATGACTGTGGTATGACTGGAGGATTTAATGTGTATCATCCGCGTGTGACGCAGATTGATGATGCTGGATTTACCGTGACATGGGATGTCGGAATTGATGCTGTGAGAGCTGAGTTTCCTGTCTGGATTGAGTATGACAGCACAGATGTGCTGACAAAGGGATCTTTGGAGGTGACATCTGACACAATCTCCTATCATGTCAGTCTTTCGGATCACGCCGGAAAAAACGGTGTGTATACAGTACAGGCTTATGTGTATAATGCGTCAGGAGAATCAAAGGTCTGCTCGATTAAAGTATTAGCAGGAGTAGGAGAACAAAAAGGATTTGTAAACTGGAATGGCTCCACATATTATGTGCATGAAAATGGTGCACTTGGCTTGCAGTGGCAGGAGCTTGAAGAGGGTTGCTATTATTTTGATTATACTACAGCGCAGATGGTTACAGGCTGGGTGGGCAGCGATACGAAATTTTATCTTGACCCAGATGGAAAGCTGCACACAGGCTGGCTTGAGCTTGATGGAAAGCAATATTATTTTTATCAGGCCGGCGATATGGCAACTGGAAAGATGACCATTGGAAATGGTGAATATTATTTTGACGAAAATGGTGTTTTGCAGTCAGGTTTTGCGATTCCGCAGGCGCCATCATTATATGAATGATACCAGGGTCAAAAGCTCCAAAAGCCGTTCGTGCTTGCACGATTAGGTTT
>OGCO01003527.1_pt1 | contig 18169 bp, 10 predicted proteins | sample 1570171 | NCBI WGS metagenome assembly OGCO01 (sample SAMEA4370583, study PRJEB24528) | human gut metagenome | reverse complement strand
CAGGAATATCTTCCAAGAGGACATGCCCGTCGGCCAAAAAAGCGAGGAGTACCTCTTCTGTTTCCCGTTCTTTTCCCAAAATCACCTTATTCATCACGTCGGTGATATACGCCGTTTCCGCCGAATCTTTCTTCAAAAATTTCATACGCGCCGGCGTGTTGAAAAACAAATCGCGCACGATAACCGTCGTGCCGTCCGCACAGCCCGTTTCGTCCTCCTCAAGAACTTTTCCGCCTTTTACGGTGATGAGCGAACCGAAATTATCGGCTTTTGTTTTGGTGAAAACCTCAACCGACGACACCGCCGCAATGCTTGCAAGCGCCTCTCCGCGGAAACCGAGCGTCATAATTTTTGCAAGGTCGGCGCCGTTTTTGATTTTGCTTGTCGCGTGAGGCAAAAACGCGGTTTTAAGATCGTCTTTTTCAATTCCTCCGCCGTTGTCGGTCACGCGGATATACGACATACCGCCGTTTTTAATCTCGACGGTAACGCTCGTCGCGCCTGCGTCTACGGAATTTTCAACAAGCTCTTTCACCACCGACGCAGGACGTTCTACCACCTCGCCCGCGGAAATCATATTTGCAACTTCTTCTGTTAAAACGTTGATTTTTCCCATAAACGCACCTCCTTGTTTCAGTCATTCTCCGATACGATTTTCTGAAGTTTATAAATTTCGTTCAGCGCCTCAATCGGCGTTAGCGTTGAAATATCGTAATTTTTAATCATTCCGATAACCTTGTTTGAAATTTCCTCGCTTGCCGTTTTATCGGCATCATAGCTTATGCTTTTGTGCTCGCGCGAAAATTCGCCTTTTTCAATGTTCGCCAAAATTTCTTTTGCGCGCGAAACAACCTTTTTCGGCACGCCTGCAAGATGCGCAACCTCAATACCGAAACTGTCGTCGGTTCCGCCTTTTACGATTTTGCGCAGGAATGTTATATCGTCGCCATGCTTTTTAACCGCAATGGAATAGTTGTTCACACCGTCGATTTCGTCCTCAAGCGCGATAAGCTCGTGATAGTGGGTTGCAAAAAGCGATTTTGCGCCGATAAGGTTTTTATCGCTCAAATATTCCACCACCGCCCACGCGATTGAAAGTCCGTCAAACGTGCTTGTTCCGCGTCCGATTTCGTCCAAAATGAGCAGGCTTTTTTTGGTCGCGTTGTTCAAAATATTTGCAACCTCGTTCATTTCAACCATAAACGTACTCTGCCCTGCCGCCAAATCGTCCGACGCGCCGACGCGGGTAAAAATCGCATCCACCACGCCGATGTGGGCGCTGGCGGCGGGTACAAAGCTGCCGATTTGCGCCATCAGGGCAATCAGCGCATTCTGGCGCATGTAAGTAGATTTACCGGCCATGTTCGGGCCGGTGATGAGCAGCATTCGGTTCTCGTCCTCGTCCAAGAGCGTGTCGTTCGGCACGAACAGGCTGCCTTTGAGCATCTGCTCAATGACCGGGTGGCGGCCCTCTTTAATCTCCATGACGCCGCTCTCATCGACGGTGGGCATGACGTAGTTGTTTTGGAGTGCGGCCTCGGCAAAGCCTGCCAGCACGTCCAGCTGCGCCACGGCGGACGCCGTGCGCTGGATGCGGACGATCTCGGCAGAAATCGACGAGAGCAAGTCAGCGAACAGCTGATGTTCGAGGACGAGCAGTCGCTCATTCGCGCCGAGGATCTTATTTTCCAGCTCTTTCAGTTCGGGCGTGATGTAGCGTTCACCCGTCGTCAGCGTCTGCTTGCGGGTAAAAGTATCGGGTACGGAGTCCGTGTAAGAGCGGCTGACCTCGATGTAATAGCCGAACACCTTGTTGAAGCCGATTTTCAGCTTCGGGATGCCGGTTTCCTCGCGGTAGCGGGCTTCAAGGTTTGAAAGATACCCCTTGCCGCCGTGCATGATGTCCCGCAGCTCGTCGACCTCGCTGTTGTAGCCCGCGCGGATGGCACCGCCGTCCTTCATATTGGCGGGTGGGTCGTCCACAAGGGCAGTCTGGATATTCTGCAAAACATCTTCCAGCAGGTCAATTTGTTCGGACAGATCGGTCAGCAGCGGTGCGCCGCAGGCGGCGGCCTGGGTCTTGACCTGGGGCAGCATAGCGCAGGTATCCCCCAGCGCCTTGACCTCGCGCGGGGTGGCCGAGCCGTACAAAATGCGGGTGGTCAGGCGTTCGATGTCAAACACATGACCGAGGGCTTCTTTCAAATCAGCGCGGGCGATGCTGGCGGAATAGAGTGCCTGCACGGCGGTAAGCCGTGCGTTGATGGCGTCGGCATCCACCAGCGGCTGCTCGATCCAGGAGCGCAGAAGGCGCTTGCCCATCGAAGTCTCGGTCTTGTCCAGCACCCACAGCAGCGTGCCGCGCTTTTCGCGGCCGCGCATCGTCTCGGTCAGTTCCAAATTGGCGCGGGTCACAGGCGACAGGCGCATATACTGTGCGTCGGCGTAGTTCTGCACGGTCTTAATGCGCTCGACACCGTGCTTCTGCGTCTCGTGCAGATAGTTGAGCAGGGCAGCCACGGCGTAAGGCACGAGGGCGTCTTTCTCATAGCCCAGCGTCTCCCGCCAGTTCGCGCCGAACTGATCCGCCATCGTGGATTCCATGACGGTGTCCTTGAAGCAGGCATCTTCCCGCAGTTCAACAAGGGCGTTCGTGTGCTGCTTGATGTAGGTCGTCACGTCTTTGAAGTCGAGCATCGGCGGGCAAATCAGAATTTCGCTGGGCATGTAACGGCACAGCTCGGTGATGATGGCCCCGCCGATTTTTTCAGCGTTCAGCTCGGTAGCGTAGGCTTCGCCGGTGGAGATATCGGCAAAACAGACGCCCGCACGCCAGCGGCCCCGGGTGCGCTTGCAGAAAATGCTCGCCAGATAGTTGTTTTTGTCCTCGCGGAGCATACTGCTCTCGATGACGGTGCCGGGGGTGACAACGCGGATGATATCACGCTTGACAAGGCCCTTGGCCAGGGCCGGGTCCTCGATCTGCTCACAAATGGCGACCTTGTAGCCTTTGGCCACCAGGCGTGCCATGTAGGTTTCGTAAGAGTGGAACGGCACGCCGCACATGGGGGCGCGTTCTTCCCTGCCGCAGTTTTTGCCGGTCAGCGTCAGTTCCAGTTCGCGGGAGGCCGTCAGCGCGTCGTCGTAGAACATCTCGTAAAAATCACCGACGCGGTAGAACAATATCTCGTTGGGATGCTGTTTTTTGATTTCAAAATACTGCTGCATCATGGGCGATACTGCTTGTTCGGCCATGTTTCACACTCCTGTTTTGTCTGGTTGATACGTTGCTTTGTAGGGGCGGGCATTGCCCGCCCGCGGGCCGTTTGCCCGGGCTATGGGCAGCAGCGGGAAGTGACGGGCGAGCAATGCTCGCCCCTACAGTTCCCTACCGCGCCTCAAGCTTTAGTGGCACCCGCCGCAGGTGGAGCAGCTGCCGGTGCAGCCGCCGGTGGGGGCCTGCACGGTCATGGGGTCGCCGCCGTTCATAGCGGTGTTAATGATGGCGTCGATGTGGCTGACCAGGGCCTCGCACTCGGCCTTGGCGGCGTTGTAGCGCACCATGCCCTCACTGGCCATGATCTGGCTGTACAGGTCGTTGACACGCTGGTTCAGCTCGGCCACACGGGCAGCGTCGGTTTCGGGCTTGGCACTCTCGTTGTTCAGGTCCAGGCGAGCGAGGTTGAACTCGCCGATCATGTTCTGCAGTTCCTCGTCCGCGTCATTCTCGCGGCGGGCGGCGTCCAGTTCCAGGTAGCGGACGTCAGTCTGCAAAGCAGCTGCGGCTTTCTTAAAAAGATCAATGCAATCCATGGTAAAATCTCCTTGTATATATAATGTAGATTGGGTTTATTCGGCAAGTTCACCCACCAGCAGCGCGGCGCGGGAGCCGGTGACGTGGACGTCGGCCCACTGGCCGATGAGGGTTTCGGGGGCTTTGAACTCGACCACCAGGTTGTTGTCCAGGCGGCCATTGACGGTGCCCTCGCTGCGGCCGGCGGCCTCCACCAGCACGCGGACGGTCTGGCCGGTCATGGCGGCGGTGGCCGCAAAGGCGAACTCTTCCTGCGTTTTCAGCAGGCGGTCCATGCGGGCGGCCTTTTCGGCGTGAGTCGTGGGGTCAGGCAATTTGGCGGCGGGCGTACCCATGCGCTTGGAATAGATAAAGGTGAACAGCTGCATATACCCCACCTTGCGGATAAGGTCGAGCGTCGCGGCAAAATCTTCTTCCGTCTCGCCGGGGAAGCCGACAATAATGTCGCTGGAGAAGGTCACGCCGGGGATCTTTTCTTTCGCATAATTGATGAGGTCCATGTACTGCGCGACGTTGTAGTGGCGGTTCATCTCCTTCAAGAGGCGGTCAGACCCGGACTGCACCGGCAGATGGATGTGTTTGCACAGATGCTCCTGCGCAGCAATCGTATCAATGAGCTTGCGGCTGGCATCTTTCGGATGGCTCGTCATGAAGCGAATCTGATAGTCGCCGGGCACCTCGCACAAAAGATTCAACAGGTCGGCAAAGTCGATGGGGTTTTCCAGCCCCTTGCCATAGCTGTTGACGTTCTGGCCCAAGAGGGTGATTTCCTTGTATCCTTGGGCCACCAGCTGCTTGAACTCTGCCAAAATGGCGGCAGGTTCACGGCTGCGCTCCCGCCCGCGGACATAAGGCACGATGCAGTAGGTGCAAAAGTTATCGCAACCGTACATGATGGGCAGCCAGGCGCGGAAACCGGAGTCCCGCCGGATGGGAAGTTCCTCGACCACGGCGTTGCGTTCCTCGGGCTTTTCCAGGTAGCGCTTGCCTTTGCGGATGCGCTCCGCCAGCATGGCGGGTAAGCGGTCGATGCCGTCAACACCGAACACGAGATCCACATAGGGGTAGCTCTGGCGCAGCTTTTCAACGATATGCTCCTGTTGGGCCATGCAGCCGCAGATGCCGATCATCAGGCGGGGGTTCTGCTCTTTGAGCTTTTTCAGCGCACCGACATTGCCGAACACCCGCTGCTCGGCGTGCTCACGCACGGCACAGGTGTTGAACAGAATGAGGTCGGCGTGCTCGACATTGTCACACAGGCCGTAGCCGACATCCTGCAAAACGCCCTTGATTTTCTCTCCGTCGTTGACGTTCTGCTGGCAGCCATAGCTGCGCACATACGCCAGCGGCGGGGTCTCGTAGTAGGCCGCCAGCACCTTGGCCGCAGCGTCATTGTGGGTATAGGTCAGTTTTTCCAAGTGAATTCTCCTTATTATAAAACGCCCGGGTCTTGCCAAATGGGCGCACCTATCCAAACATACCATATTAGTATAGCAAATCTCGGGCAAAAGCACAAGCGGCTGATGTTGAATTTTTTGTGCAAATTGGGTTTTGGGATGGAAAAAACGCGCCGGGAAGATTGACATTTCCGCCATCATGCGCTACAATACATATGTTATGCCGCTGTGGCGGAACTGGCAGACGCAAGGGACTTAAAATCCCTCGATGGAAACATCGTACGGGTTCGATTCCCGTCAGCGGCATACAGCCCTATATTCAACGTTTATTCGCTGAATATAGGGCCTTTTTTGTTTTGATTTCTGTGTGTCAAAAGTAATCCCTAGTCAATTTTATTCCGGCAATCCCTAGTATTTTTTCGGCCAAAAATCCCTCGATTCTGTTGACAATCCCTCGATTTTGCGGTATAATTTCTGTATCAAAAGGTCGATGTTCGGAGGTTTTACAATGAAAGAGCCTATCTTCAACGCCAGTCTTACTATTGAAGCCACGCCAGAAGAAGCAGAAGCCTTAAATAAATCCAACTCAACCGTTGACGAAAAAACTCGTCAAGCATTTCGGCACGCGCTGGAAATGCAAGAAGCATCTCTCCCAAAAGGAAGAATCGCGCGCTTAAAAAGCAAGCAAGTCAATAAGTTCACCACTCCCCTTTGGCAAATCGAAGATATGTTTATCAGCTATCAAAGGGGCAAAAACAACACAGAAGCCACCATCAAATACTATCAAAAGGTTTTTCGCAACCTTTACAGGTTTGTTGCTTATCTCGTGAGTGAATCCCCTGCCGATTACGCCAAAATGCTAAACACTTCAAAAGAGGCTCTTACAGAGCACACATTGAGCGATCTCGAGTTTGGCAAAATCATGCCGTTGGTCGTTCTCGAAACAGATGATTTTGAAGCCGAGTACCACGACTACATTTTAGACTACCTAGAATGCAATGAGCAAACGCTAAACAACATTTTCCGTGGTTGGCGTGCTATTGCTTACTTCTGCATGGATAAAGGCTGGATAGATACGCGCAATATCTATATAAGAGAAGTAGCGCCCGCAATCAAAGAAGTGTACACCGATTCTGAAATCGAAAAGTTACTTGTAAAGCCTAGGCCCGAAGATTTCATAGAATACCGAAATTGGGTTATCATCAACTATTTTCTTGCTACTGGAAACCGCATTTCCTCCGTTGCCAATCTGAAAATAAGCGATCTAGATTTTGATGAAGGCATTATAACCGTCAATGTTCAAAAGAATCGTGACCCCTCCCGCATTGCAATGGCCGAAAAGCTAAAGCCGATTCTTATAGAATACATTCGCCACTATCGCTGTGATGAAAACGGCATTCCCTTAAATAAGGCCTATGTCTTTTGCAATTCTTACGGCAGCAAATGCGGCCCTGTTGCCCTAGGCAAAAGCCTCGGAGAATACAACAAAAGTCGTGGCGTTCAAAAGACAAGCTGCCACCTCTGGCGACACACGTTCGCCAAACGATGGATTCAATCTGGAGGTGATATTTTATCCTTGCAGAAGATATTAGGCCATCGCTCTTTGAAGATGGTTCAGCGCTACTCTAATTTGTTCGCAGAGGACACAAAACCGATGGTCGAAGAACACGCCCCTATCAATACTGTTCGCATAAATCGAGGCAAAACAAAGTTAGCTTTCAGAAAATAAAAGCGCGCTCACAGCTTAGAATCTGTGGGCGCAATTTCTTTCTCATTCTATTGTGTTTCTCATTCTATTGTGATTTTTAAGCGTTCCACATCATTGCGGACGCGCTCAAACAGCGCATCGGAAAGGACGGCGCGTGTAGTCTACCCCAAAAGAACATTTTTATTATCCTCAAAAGCAGCATAGATGGTTGTTTGCAAGTCGGCCTGTAAGTCAGCAAGCAATCTGTCCATGCGCTCATTATAAAGGCGCGCCGCTTCTTTCTTTGCTATTGAGGGAACAAGGCGGTTTATTTCCTATTGGGCGATTTTGTGGCTGCGTTCATCGTGCCACGCTTCATGTTCTGGATTATAGAAGATGTTCGTTGTTTTCATCGGAGGCCTCCTCCAACTGTGTAAGGCTCTGTAAGAGCGCTTTATATTCAAATGGGTAGTATTTCAATAATGCCTTTTCCACGCGCTCACAGAGCCGCTTAGAAGCCTTTCTTTTGGTGCGGGAAAGGTCATATAGGTCGTAGACATTTAAACCCGCCTACGCTGCAAATGCAGCCCTTGAAACGCCGCACAAGGGACGCAGCATAGAAACGGTGCTGTTTAGTTGCTCTTGTTTTGTCATGGTTCAACACCTCTGTTGTTTAGTATGTAGGGGGATGTAATGTAGGATAAACACAAAAGACAAAATAAAAAAGTGGTATCTGCTGGCTATTGAAGCACAGAAGCATTTCCGAAAATTTGCGATTTTGTGTTAATTATTATATCTTATTTTTTGGATTTTTCTTGTTTTCTTATTACTCTCTTTAAAAACGATATTATAAATATAATATATAATTATAATAAATAGAATTAAGACAGACCGCGCGCGTAGCTGACAGCGCGTTAGCGCGTGTCGGGTTAAGCGCGCTGATAAAACCAAACAGGAATTGCAAAGAATAATAGGGATAACAGTAAAGGGATAGTAATGAAAATAATAATAGGAATAATAAAAGGGATAGTGTAAGGAATTATATAAGAGATAATATAAGAAGGAATATAACGATATAAAGAGAATAATATAGAAGAATTAAGAAAAGCAGAGAAAACAGGCAAAGAAGAAGTAATAGAGAAAGTGTCTCCGAACATACAGGTAAGAATATAGTAAGGAAACTATAATGTGGGATACTGATGTTTTGTTTCAAGTTCTACATGGAATAGTCCCAAACAAGAGAAGAAACGACCTTGTTGTTTAATTGCGGAAATAGAAAAAATTGCGCGCTGTTTTCTCTGTCCATTTTTGAAGTATATAGAGCGCGCACCGTATATAACCAAAAGATAGGAAAAGTAATTTTGTCGATTCTGCGCAGCGAAAATCAAAAGAAAAAAAGCGCGGTCTGAATTAGGACACGAAACGGCAAGAAAAAATAGCGTAGAAATAAGGATTTTAAAGCAGCAGGAACATGCAATTCAGAAGTGAAGAACAAAAACTAAGGAAAACTAAGGTTTGCAAAGAAATAGACGATAATTGGAAATAAAATAAAAGTAAAAAAGTTCAAATATCGTGTCAAATTCTTGTATATAGTACGGACTATGGGACACGTCATGTGCTATAATATAAGTAAAGAAAGGGAAACAAACCCGAAAGAGACAAGCACAAAAAACGAAAGGAAGAAAACATTATGTCTAAGTTTTATACCGTAAGCCTCCAGAATGAAACCATCATCTTCACCGCTGCATTTGAGAAGAAGCTCAACAACGGCAACAAAGAAGCCTATGACCTTTATGTTGAAACGAAAGCCAAGTTCCCCATGTTCAAGATTGAGGTTGAAGAAGCTAAAAAGCGCGTTGGCAAGTATGACCATACGACTATGGACGATATTGAAGCCTACATTGGTGACGATGAACACAAAGAATGGAAGGACGAGTTTGACAAACTGTTCGGTGAGAAGATTCCCAGCAAGACCAACGCAACCAAAAGCGTCCGCAAGGTGAAGTTTGCTGTGATTCGCAAGTGGTTTGTCGAAAAGCGCGAAGGTGAAGAAGCAGAGAAAGCTAAGAAAGCGCGCGAAGCCGCCGCGAAGAAAGCCAAACGAACAAACAAAAAGGCTGCTGATGAAGATAAAGCAGTAGAGCAGAATGTGCCGCTTGAAGTAGCTAACAACTCCCAGCAGGAGCAGCTTGACCTTGTATCCTAATAGAAAGGCGCGTGTATCGGGTAAAGATACACGCGCCCATTGATTTCAATAATACTTTTCTAAAGCGGTTTTCGCTGATTTTGCAATATCTAATATAGCCTTTGCCTGTTGAGCATTGCAGCCATCAAGAAGCTGCTGTAATTCATCACCTGTTGAGCTAACACTATCACGCGGACTGTCAAATAGAAGATCGTCAACACGGACTTGCAAAGCGTCCGCCAAGTCAACCAGAACAGGCAAACTCAATTTCGTGTTTCCTGTCTCAATATGGCTCATGTGTGTAGTTGAAATACCTACTTTTGAAGCTAATTCATCTTGTGAAAGTTTATGAGCTTTACGGATTTTACGGATTCTTTGACCGATTTGGTAGTAGTCCATGCTATAAATCACCTACACAATACATTTCTACTTGAATTATATAGGCAAATATGCTATATTTTAATAAACTGCATGGGCTGTTTATTGTCTATATAGTTCATATAGGCGGCTTTTGCAAAAATAAGGAGGATTTCAAAGATGAAAACCCGAAAATTACTTGCCCTAATTATGACAATAGCACTTGCTTTGTCACTGTTTGCTTGTGGAGCAAGCGAAGCAGGAAAGGACACGCCGCCATTTTCAAAAGTTTCTCTGGACTGTTCTGAAGATGATGTAGTAAAAGCCTATGGTGAGTGTAGTAACATTTCAACCAACGACCAAGGCGGAAATGTATATACTTATTTGTCAGACTATAAAGGAAAAGACGGCGCAGTTTATATCAGCTTTGGAGCGGATGGAAAGCCGATTAGTATTCAGTGGATTTCTTTACCCAAAACCAACGATGAATATACCGAACTTTGCAACACACTCACTTCTGACTTAAATAAGCAATATGGAGATGCTTATTTTACCAACGAAACGGCAGAAGCAACCGTATGGAAAGATGATAGTAAAGCGGTAACGCTATTTACAATTAATAGCAATGACAGCTATACAGTCAGTGTCAACTATGCAGCAAAATCTGCCGAGGAAATCGCAGAAGCGTTTAAAACAGATGACGCAAATGCAGCAGCCGAACTTGAAGCAAAGTCGAAAGTCTATCGAAAAGGCGAAACCGCAGAGACTGCAAACTATAAATTGACAGTTGATACTGTTGATGCAACGCCTGAATTTGAAGCGTATACGCCATCTGACAGTAGCCAAGAATATTTCTTTGTGAGTTTTGAACTGGAAAACACCTCTGATGAAGCATTAGCAACTCGGTCTTTCCTCTCCATCGTAGTAGATGGTGAAAGGGCATCTACAAGAAGCACTTACGAAAAGTACAACGGCGTTGATGAATTTGATGAATACAGTGATTTACAGGCAGGACGCAAAACGGTAGCGTATATTTCGGCAACGATTCCTGTTGATTGGAAAGAAGTTCAGCTTATTACCTCTGACGGTGTAACATTTGCTTTTGATCATAATGATTTGGATGCGATGTCAAGAAAGAACGGTAGCAATGAATCTACGATTTATTACATTGGTGACACAATGTATCGCAATGGATTAGCAATTACTCTGTCCAGTGCAAAACTAACTGACTATGTGAGTTATAGCGCGTACCCGTATTTTGAGCCAGATCCAGGCGAACATTTCTTGATCCTGTTCTTTGACATTACAAACACATTGAATCAGCCGCAAAAAATCAAGTGGCTATATAATTACGACACCTTTATTGATGACTATGCTGACAACTTGACATATTTTATTGGAACTGAAATAGATGGAATGGATAGCCTGTATGCGCAAGATGGTACAGCAATTCCGAGCGGTAAATCTATGAGCGGCTATATGGTTGTCAAAGTTCCCGATGGTTGGAACAAAGTTGAACTGCAAAGCCGCCAAGGAACATTTGAAATCAATTCCTCTGATTTCCAATAATATAGGCAAATATCTAAACCGTTCCAAAAGATATACTTAAAGAAACGCCCTCCGAAGCCTATTCGGAGGGCATTTTCTGCGTCTCAGATTCTTTAAATTTTCTTTAGAAACGTATCAATAAAAGTGTTGACTTTTTGATACTTCTGTGGTATATTTATATCAGCAAATGAAAGGAGCGCTGACAGATGGACAGAACCGTTTGGGGCTATTGCCGTGTTAGCAGTGTAGATCAGAACCTTGACCGCCAAAAGGCCGCTATGCTGGCCGAGGGCATCGACGAGAAGCACATTCTCTGCGATAAGGCATCGGGCAAGGATTTTGAGCGCCGCACATGGAATCTCGTAGTCGGCACAGATACAAGTGCTCCCCTTTTGCGCAAAGGTGATTTGCTTGTTGTTCTCTCTCTTGACAGACTAGGCCGTAACTATACCGAAATTCGCAAGCAGTGGGCATACATCACCACCGAGATCGGCGCGGATATTAAAGTTCTCGATATGCCCCTGCTGGACACCAGCACCGCAACAGAGAACCTTGACAAACGCTTCATTGCAGATTTGGTCTTGCAGATTCTTAGCTACACCGCCGAGAAAGAGCGTACAAACATCCGTAAGCGTCAAGCGCAAGGCATTGAGGTCGCGCGCGCACACGGCGTTAAGATGGGCCGCCCCACAAAGGACTACCCCGAAAATTGGCAGACCGTGTATATCAAATGGAAACAGAATCAGATTCTCGCTGTTGACGCAATGCGAGAATTGAACCTTACGAAGCCTACATTTTATCGACTGGTGAAGCGCTATGAAGGTAAAGATTAAATATTCTTATGCCTATTTGAAAATCCCTCTACCAAAATTTCAATTCTTCAATCTCTTGTAATATTTTTCCTGTTACTTTAGATACACACAATATATAGAAAAACATGCTAACCAAAAGGCGTTTGGACTCAATATGTAGAAATGCCGCTTTTAGTGGGACTTAAAATCCCTCGGTAGCGATACCGTACCGGTTCGATCCCGGTCAGCGGCATTTCCTCGTAAAGTCTAACCTTCCGTCCGGTCGGTTAGACTTTTGTTTTTTAGTGCGAGGGATGGGCTATATGCTGAACCATAAATTATCCCGCAAAGCGCAGCTGTTTCTGCTGGGTGCCCTGCTGGGGGTGGCCATCTTTTTACTGGTGTATGGCACCGCGCCGCTGAACGTCGCCAACGACGCATTCTGCCGCGGCGGCTATATCGAAAAGGACATCCAGCAGCACTACGCGGGCTGGCTGTTTTATAAGCGCAGCGCCATCGGCTGGCCCCTGGGTGTGACGGATGCCGTCAACTACCCTGGCGGGGTCAGCGTAGCCTACACCGACTCCATCCCCCTGCTGGCGGCTTTATGCCGCCCGCTGGCGGCGGCGCTGGGTGGCACGTTCCAGTATTTTGGCTGGTTCACGCTGGTGTGCTTTGCCTTGCAGGGCGGTTTTGGGGCGCTGCTGTGTTCGCTGTTTGCGGGCGGGTTGTTTTCCCCACTGGCGGGGTCGCTCGTCTTTGCCGCCAGCCCTGTTTTGATCGAACGCGCGTTCCGGCACACCTCACTGGGGGCGCAATGGCTTGTGCTGGCAGCGCTCTACTGCTATTTTGTCTGTAAGCGGCAGGGGCTGTATGCGTCGCGGGGGCTGTTTTTGCTCAATGTTTTAGCCGTGGGCATCCACCCCTATTTTCTGCCCATGACCTACGCCGTCACGCTGGCGCTTCTGTTGGAATACGCCGTGCAAAAGCGGCAATGGCTGCGGCCCGCTGTGTATCTGGGCAGCAATATGGTCTGCACGGCAGCGCTGGGCTGGGCACTGGGGCTTTTGTACGGCACGGCCACCAGCGGCGGGCAGGCGCTGTACGGCTATTTTGCCATGAATTTAAACGCGCTGTGGAACCCGGTGGGCGTAAACGGCGTTTTGTACAGCCGTCTGCTGCCCGCGCAAAACCAGGTGGGCGGCAACTATGACGCTTTTGCCTACCTGGGGCTGGGCGTGCTGGCGGCGCTGCCGGTGGCGCTGGTGCTGGCGCGGCGGCGGTTGGCCGGGTATCTGCGCCGCCACTGGACGCTCTGCCTTTGCTGTGTGGTGCTGACTGCGTTTGCCGTGAGCAACGTCATCACGGCCAACGGCGTTACGCTGGCCACGCTGCCGTTACCAGTTTCCTTTATCAAACTGTTTTCGGTTTTCCGCTCCGGCGGGCGGCTGTTCTGGCCGGTGTATTACCTGCTGGTTTTGGCGGCGTTCGCCGGGCTGGCACTGCTGCCCCAGGCAGCAGTCTGGGTGGCCATGTTTGCAATGGTACAGCTGTGGGATGTAAGCCCCGCGCTCATCCAGCGGCACGATGCCATGCGGAACGCGCAAACGGCGGACGCTTTTCCTACCGAGATGCAAAGCAGCTTCTGGCAGACAGCCTCCGGGCGGTACGCACACCTTGAATCCGTGGAAGGGATGCAGGCCGACAGCCTGCACCTGGCGCTGTGGGCCGCCGACAACGACATGACCACGAACGACCCCTTCGCCGCCCGCTATGATGAAACCGCCCTTGCCGCCGAGCGGCAGACCGCGCTGGATGCGCTGGCGAACGGCGATTTGCAGAATGATACTCTCTATTTATTTGCGACCGAAGGCGCATTTTTGCAAGCCGTTGAGTCGGTAAAAGATGCCGCCTGGTGCGGCCGGGTGACAAGTACCGACGGCACGGCCAGCTGGTACGTTATCGCGCCGGGGCTGCAAGGCAAGACTTTTGATGCACTCTGCACGCCCTACGATGAAAACTATCCCCTGCGGCTGGCGGATTACACCGACGCTTTGTGGAACCGCGGTGTGCTGGATTCCACCAAAAAGACAGTCTGCTTCATGGACTCTCCCTTTGCCCGCGCAAAGCTGGACGGTGCTGCATACCTGTGTGCCGGGGGCCGCGAATACCCGATACTGGCAGTGGACGACCATGACGCCGGTTGGCTGATGGTTACGCTGGAAATTGACGATGCCACGATTTTGTGGGATGAGGAGCTGACAACAAAATGAAAGAACTGCACGTGAAAAGCCTGCTGCCGGTGCGGCTGGATAAATACCTGATGGATCAGTACCCCGCCTTAGGCATGGGGCGGCTGAACAAGGCCCTGCGCGAGAATAAGATCAAGCTGAACGGCAAAAAGCAGCCGCTTTCGACCCGGGTACAGAACGGCGACACAATCAAACTATTTTTGACCGATGAGCAGCTGGAAAACCGCCCCACCCCCGCCGCCGTATTTGTGTATGAGGACGACGATATCATCATTGCCAGCAAACCCGCAGGCATTGCGGTGGATGGGCCGGACACCGACACGCTGATTCGCCGCGTGCAGGCAAAGCTGGCCTCCGAGGACAAGGCCACCCACGCGGTGCTCTGCCACCGACTGGACACCGGCACCAGCGGCCTGGTGCTGCTGGCAAAAAACAACGCCGCCGAGGCATTTTTGACCGCCGCCATCAAGGCACGGGACATTGAAAAGCGGTATCTCTGCGTGACGTTCGGTCGCCCGAACCCGCCCGCCGCCCTGCTGCGGGATTACCTTTTGAAGGACGCCGAGCGCGGCATTGTGCGCATTACCGACACGACCGCAGGCGGCGCGAAGGAAGTCATCACCGGGTATGAGACGCTGGCCGTCAGCGGACGGCTGGCCCTGCTGGAGGTCGAGCTTGTGACTGGGCGCACCCACCAGATCCGGGCGCACCTCGCACACATCGGCTGCCCGATCTTGGGCGATTCCAAGTACGGCAGCAACGCCGCCAACCGGGAGCTGCGGTTCAAGTATCAAGCCCTCTGCGCGTGGGAGCTGCGCTTCCCTGCACAGATTTCCGACCCGCGTTTTGCCCACCTGGCCGGGCGGGTGTTCCACGCCGAGAAGCCGTGGTATTACCAGCAGGTCGTGGATGGAACGTTGAAATAAGACGGCCCGGGCGGATATGGAATCCGCCCGGGCACACAGAATAAAAAAGCAGTGCCTTCAATTTTGAAAGCACTGCTTTTTTTATTCAGCTAAGCTGCGCTTGCGCAGCCAGAGAAGCATCACGGTCAGGATGACGAGGGACGCGGCCAAGGTGAGCAGCCAGTTCTCGGTAAAGCCCGCAATCAGGTAGCCGGGCACGCAGGCAGCCACCACGACCATGGCATACTGCATCTGGGTCTGCACGTGGTTGATGTGGTTGGACTGTGCGCCGGAACTGGACATGATGGTGGTGTCGGAGATTGGCGAGATATGGTCGCCGCAGACAGCGCCCGCCAGCACGGCGGCTACGGCCACGATCATCATGTTGGGGTCTGTCTCGCTGAACATATTGACGACGATGGGCACCAGAATGGCAAACGTGCCCCAGCTGGTGCCGGAGGAAAACGCAATGAAGATGGCAATGCAGAAAATCAACAGCGGCACAAACCGCATCAGCCCGGCGTTCAGGCTGACGGCCTGGCGCACAAAATCGCCGATGCCCAGCGCGTCAGTCATGCCTTTCAGCGTCCAAGCCAGCACCAGAATCAGGATAGCGGGCATCATCAGCTTGCCGCCCTCGGGCACAGAGTTCATGAAATCCTTGAACCCGATGACCCGGCGCGGCAGATAGAGCACCAGCAGGAACCCCACCGTGATAAGCCCCGCAAAGACCAGCGACTCCGACGAGGAGCAGTTGGCAAAATCCTCCACAAGGTTCGTGCCGCCGTTCAGGTAGCCGGTCCAGATCATAGCCCCGATGGCCGTTGCAATCATCACGATCATCGGCGCAATCAGGTCAATGACCTTGCCCTTGGCGTATTTGCCGCCCTCTGTGGGGTCGTGTGTCTCCTGGTTTTGGAATGCCTCCCCGCCCGAGGTGAAGAGGTCGCCATTGGCGGCGTTGCGCTCATGCTTTTTCATCAGGCCGAAGTCAAACCCGACCAGCGAGATGAAGAACACCATGTAGAGCGTCAGCAGCGCATAGAGGTTGAACGGTATCGTGCGCACGAACATTTCAAACCCGGACATGGCGCTGCCCGCCGGGACGTAGGAGTTGACTGCTGCCGCCCAGGAGGAAATCGGCGCAATGATGCAGACCGGTGCAGCGGTAGCATCGATGAGGTAGGCCAGCTTTGCGCGAGAAACTTTGTATTTGTCCGTGACCGGGCGCATGACCGAGCCGACGGTCAGACAGTTAAAGTAGTCGTCCACGAAGATCAGCGCCCCCAGCAGCGACGTTGCCACCAAGGTAGCCCGCTTGCTCTTGAGTTTCTTTGCCGCCCACTCGCCGTAGGCGCGCGTACCGCCGGATTCCTGCATCAGCATGACGACCATGCCCAGCAGGATCATGAACATCAGAATCGAGAAGTCAACGCTGTTGATCATCGTGTTGAACAGCGTGTCAAATGCCAGCCAAGGGTGGAACTCCGCCACCAGCAGCGCCCCCAGCGCACAGCCCGCAAACAGCGAGAGGTAAACTTCTTTCGTCAGCAGCGCCAGCAGGATGGCGATGATAGGCGGCATCAGAGACCACCAGGTTCCAATAAACATTTTTTACACCTTTTCTTTCGCAAAATAGTCCTTGGTCAGTTCGACCACCGTGCCGGACAGCAGGAGCAGCGCAATGAGGTTCGGGATGCTCATCAGGCCGTTGAAGGTATCGGCAATGCTCCACAGCAGCCCCAGATCGACCGTTGCACCCAGGATGGACACGAAGGAGTACACCACAAAGAAGGGGCGCACAACCTTGTCGCTGCGGCACAAAAACGCGATGAAGCGCGAGCCGTACAGGCCCCAGCCAATGATGGTGGAGAACGCAAAGCAGCACAGCGCCACCGCCGTGAAGATGGACGCCCAGCCGCCGTAGGTGGTGGTGAAGCCGGAGATCGTCAACTCGGCACCGGCCGCCGCGCCGTAGTTGACAGGGACACCGCTGCACAGGATGACCATGGCCGTCAGCGTGCAGATGACGATGGTGTCGGCAAAAACCTCAAAGATGCCGAACACACCCTGCTTGACCGGCTTTTTCGTGTCGGCACAGGCATGGGCAATGGAGCCGGTGCCAAGGCCCGCCTCATTGGAGAAGATACCGCGGGAGACACCCTTCTGCATACTGACGAAGAGACTTCCGATGACGCCGCCGGTGAAGGCCGCCGGGTTGAAGGCCCCCGCGAAGATGGCCTCGATGACCGCCGGAAAGCGCTGGATGTTCAGGATGACAACGCCCACTGACAGCACGATGTAGAACAGCGCCATGAACGGCACAAGGCGTTCGCTGACGCTGCCAATGCGCTTGATGCCTCCCAGCAGCACCATGGCCACCAGCATAGCAACGATGATGCCAACGACGAGATTCAAGGTGGACAGCGCACTGCCGCTCACAACGTTGAACTCCGTCAGGGCCGTGTCAATGGCGGCCACAATGGTGTTGACCTGCGTCGCGTTGCCGGTGCCGAACACCGTCAGCACACCGAACAGCGAGTAGAGCACCGCCAAAAACTGCCAATGCCTGCCCAGGCCGTTTTTGATATAGTACATCGGGCCGCCGACCCACTCCCCGGCGGCGCTGCGCTCCCGGTAGTGGACTGCCAGCGTGACCTCGGCAAATTTAGTACACATGCCCAGGACCGCCGAACACCACATCCAAAACACCGCGCCCGGGCCGCCAATGGCGATAGCGCCCGCAACACCCGCAATGTTGCCGGTACCCACCGTGCCCGCCAACGCCGTGCACACCGCTTGAAACGGCGTCATCGTACCGTCGGAGGCATCTTTTTTTCGGAACATACGCCCGATTGTCGTTTTGATGGCATATGGAAACTTTCGTATCTGCAAAAAGTGCGTGCGCACGCTGAGCAGAAGCCCCACGCCGATGATGCACACCATAGCCGGTATGCCCCACACAAAGTTGTTGACCGCCGTATTGACAGCCGCAATCGTTTCAAGAATCATTGCATCCCTCTGCTTTTGATTTTTCGCAAAAAAAGAAAGGCCTGCAACGCCGACATTTTTTGTCGGCTTACAAGCCTTTTTGTCCGACTGTGACAAGTTTGACTTATATCACTGCAAGATTAGTATACCACTATGCCATGTTGTTTGCAATCCCCTTGTGCGTCTTCTGCCTCACCCACCGCAAGTAAAAGAAAAAAAATAGGATAAGCAAGCCGCCCGGG
>OGCO01003524.1_pt1 | contig 18185 bp, 15 predicted proteins | sample 1570171 | NCBI WGS metagenome assembly OGCO01 (sample SAMEA4370583, study PRJEB24528) | human gut metagenome | reverse complement strand
ATAGATATTCAGAAATATTTTGAAGATAAATTTCCATTTCCTGTAATAACCGAACATGATGCTCACTTATCTGCGTTTGCAGAATGGAAAAGTATGACTCAGCAAGAGAGAAATAAGTATAACTGTATGTTAGCACTGCAGTCTTTGGGGATTGGAATTGGTGCTGGTGTGATATTAGATGGAAAAATTGTAGAAGGTGCTTTTGGAATTTCCGGAGAAATCGGACAGATGGGAATTCTATTCAGTGGAAAAAAAGAACGAAATGGAGCAAGAGGAAGGTTAGAAAACTATGCTTCCAGTGCGAGTGTAGAGAAATACATACAGACTAGATTGTTTGAATTTCCAGAATCAGCATTGTCTGAGGAAAGCTCTTATAAGCAGATTGTACAGGCCTATTATGATGAAGATCCATTAGCAATATGGGCATTTGATGTGATTGCTTGGCATTTGGCATATGGACTGGCGAACACCATATTTGTAATCAATCCAGGCATTATTATTATTGGTCCTGCCTATCCGAAGTCAAAACGTTTTACAGATAAAGTGAAAGCAGCGTTGAATGATCTTATGGATGAAAGAATTAGCAGCAGAATCGAGATTCGTTATTCAGAGATTGAGAAGGATCCCACTTTGGAGGGCGGATATCGTTATGTTGTGGACATGTTTATTCACAATAGAATGTTATTTGAGCGTGTAAGTGAAATTATGAGCAGACATACTGCAAAAGAAGAATGAAATATAATGATATAACTAAGGGGTAAGTTTTTATAAGAAAGTTTAGAGAATAAAAATATGGATGCTGATAAAAAAAATAAATTATCACATGAGGCTTATAAGATTAGAAAAACTCTTTTGGAAACTATTCAGAATGCTGGATCCGGACATATTGGTGGTTCTATGTCAATTGCCGAAATTCTGTCAGTTTTGTATTTTGAAGAGATGAATGTTGATCCGAAGAACCCTAATATGGCAGAACGAGACCGACTGGTGCTGTCAAAGGGGCATTGTTCTCCTGCTTTATATGCTACATTGGCATTAAAAGGATTTTTCCCTATAGAACATTTGAAAACTTTTCGAAATATAAACAGCAATTTATCTGGTCATGTTGAAATTCATATTCCAGGAGTAGATATGTCATCTGGTTCCTTGGGACAAGGACTTTCTGTTGGATTGGGAATGGCCTTATTTGCAAAGAGTAAAGGATATTCAAACCGGGCATTTGTGATTCTGGGAGATGGAGAGATACAGGAAGGACAAGTGTGGGAGGCTGCAATGGCGGCTGGATATTACAAAGCAGATAATTTGATTGCATTTGTGGATAATAACAAAATTCAGTTGGATGGAAGACTGGATGAGATTATGTCACCATATCCCATTGGAGAGAAGTTTCATGCTTTTGGTTGGAATGTGCTGGAAATTGATGGGCATGATGTTGCACAGATTCACCATGCAGTTAAGCTTGCTTCTGAAATAAAAGGAAAACCAACTGCAATTATCTGTTCAACAGTAAAAGGAAAGGGTGTTTCTGTATTTGAAGATCAGGTTCGTTTTCATGGTGGTCAGCCAAGCGAAGAGGAATGGAAAGTTGCATTTGAAGAAGCTTTCTGGAATGGAGGTATAAAGATGGGGGATAGTGTTTCTACTAGAGTTGCTTACGGTAAAGCATTGGCTGAATATGGTGCAGATGAAAACATTTATGTTTTTGATGCGGATTTGAAAAAATGTACCATGACACAGTATTTTGAAGAAAAATATCCGGATCGTTTTTATAATATTGGAATTGCGGAAGCTAATATGGTTGGGATTGCGGCTGGATTTGCAGCTTGTGGAGCTACTGCTTTTGTAAACACTTTTGCAATTTTTGCCACAGGACGAGTGTATGATCAGATAAGGAACAGCGTAGCCTATCCAAGGTTAAACGTAAAAATTGTAGGAAGTCATTCTGGTGTAACAGTTGGAGATGATGGTGCAACACATCAGGCATTGGAAGATATTAGCCTGATGCGTACAATCCCAGGTATGAAAGTGATTGTACCCTGTGATGGTCATGAAACGAAGTATGCAGTACAGGCAATTTTAAAAGAAACCGGACCATGTTATTTGCGAACCGGAAGGGTTGCTGTTGATACCATTACAGATGATATTCCAGACTATAAATTTGAACTGGGTAAGGGGATTATACTTGCAGAGGGAAATGATGCTACGATTATTGCATGCGGTTTGATGGTACAGGAAGCATTAAAGGCAAAAGAAATTCTGGAAAAAGAAGATATTCATGTGCGGGTTATTGATATGCATACCATTAAACCCATTGATATTGAGTGTATATATAAGGCTGCTGAAGAAACAGGTGCTATTGTTACATGTGAAGAACATAACATAATTGGAGGCTTGGGGAGTGCAGTAGCTGAGGTTCTGGTAAAAGGAGAGATGATGGTTCCACAGGAATTCGTTGGAGTAGAGGATGTATTTGGACATTCAGGTCATCCAGTAGAGCTGTTGGAAAAGTATGGCTTAACATCACATGATATTGTGAAAAAAGTGCATAAAGTAATAAAAAGAAAAACATTCAGGCTGTAAACAGTAATCAAAGTATTAGTCAGGGTTGTATTTATCAGTGTAAAGTGCTACAATGAGAGAGCCTGGGGGGCAGAACTTGCTTCCCAGGCTCTTTATGCGAAAAGTCTGAAGATATCTCTGAGAATTCGGGTGAAATCTCTTGCAAAATGGGGCGTGCAGATTGCAGGAAATTTTTTCAAACAGGCTTCAGGAGGAGAAATTCAGGCAGAAGAAACCGGAGGAAATCTTTCATGAAGAAAGAGAGCTTTAAGCAGGGAATTACAGATGGAATCCCCATTGCCCTGGGGTATCTGGCAGTTTCCTTTACGTTTGGTATGATGGCAGTACAGGGCGGTCTGACTATCTGGCAGGCTGTTCTCATTTCCCTGACCAATCTGACATCAGCAGGACAGTTCGCTGGTCTTGATATTATCATAGCTGGAGGCTCCCTGTGGGAAATAGCACTTACCCAGCTGATCATTAACTTAAGATACTGCCTAATGTCTTTTTCACTTTCTCAGAAATTGCGGCGAGACGAGCCATGGGGGCATCGTTATGCTGTGGCGTTCGGCGTGACAGACGAGATTTTCGGAGTCAGTGCCAGCAAACCGGGGAAAGTCAGTGCGTTTTATAACTACGGTGTTATGAGCGTGGCAATTCCGGGATGGACTCTCGGAACTCTGCTTGGTGCTATTTCCGGAAGTATTCTTCCTGCTTTTATTATGAGTGCACTTGGCGTTGCCATTTACGGAATGTTTCTGGCGGTTATCATACCACCATCAAAAACAAACAGAGCTGTGCTTCTGGTAGTGCTTGGAGCTATGGCTGTGAGCGCATTATTTGCCTGGGTTCCTGTATTATCGAAAGTCTCATCCGGATTTGTGATTATTATTACTACAATTCTGGTAGCCGGACTGGCAGCATGGCTTTGCCCGGTTGATGAAGAAAATGCCAAGGAGGAAGCTCATGAAGCCTAATGTTTATATTTATATCCTGGTTATGGCTGGCGTTACATATTTGATCCGTATGCTGCCATTGGCACTGGCGAAGAAGGAGATTACCAATCCTTTTATAAAATCATTTCTGTTTTATGTGCCCTATGCCTGTCTGGCAGCTATGACGTTTCCGGCGATTTTGTCGGCAACGGCAAGTGTAATTTCAGCTGTAGTGGGATTTGTAGTGGCGCTGATTGCAGCGTACAAAGAGAAGAGTCTGCTGACTGTGGCGCTTCTTGCCTGTGGTGCAGTATTTATTGTAGAAAGAATAATGGCCTTTGCGGTGTAAGCATTACAAAATGCCTACAGTCCGCAAGGGCCTTTTTATTGAGTCATTCTCCAAGAAATCCCAGATCAATTTCCCCATCAAATACAGTAGTCGCCGGACCAGTCATATAAACCTGATCGTCATTTTCGTCCCAGAAAATATTAAGATCGCCACCAAGAAGCTTCACGGTAACCGGCTGATCACGGTCAACCAGCCCGTTCAAAATAGAAGCAACTGCAACTGCGCAGGCACCTGTTCCACAAGCCAGAGTCTCACCGGAACCGCGCTCCCAGACTCTCATCTGGACAGTGTGTCGGTCGATGACTTTTACGAATTCGGTATTGACGCGGTCAGGGAAATTTATATGGTTTTCAAAAGATGGACCGATCTTTTCGATTTCCAGCCCGTCTACGTCATTCATGTATACGATGGCGTGAGGATTTCCCATGGAAACAGCTGTAAAGTGATAAATCTGTCCGTCTACTTCAATAGGGGCATTTACGACCTGCTCAGACTCAGATACAACTGGAATCAGAGAAGCCTGAAGAATAGGAGCGCCCATATTGACCTTTACCATACTGACTTTTCCGTCACGGATAGAAAGATCCAGATATTTCACGCCGCTTTTGGTCGCTACGCTGATACTGGTCTTGTTTACAATGCCGTAATCGTAAGCATACTTGGCTACACAGCGGATGCCATTGCCGCACATAGCACCCTGGGAACCATCCAGGTTGTACATATCCATCTCACAGTCTGCAATGTCAGACGGCTTAATCAGAATCAGTCCGTCTGAGCCAATTCCAAAATGTCTGTCACTCACAAATTTGGCAACTGCTGATGGATCTTTCACAGTTTCTTTAAAACAGTTCACATATACATAATCGTTGCCGATACCATGCATTTTTGTAAATTTCATAATAATACCTCCATTTCCGGCGGGTAAACGCCTTCGTTATTTAATCATCTGATTACTCCTCATAAATCATATCATAACACAGATCTGTTATCAAAAAGTGAATTTTTCCAGATATTGACAAAGAAATTTTGGAAAACTATAATTTTTATGATGCATGAGTGTCAAAAAAGCTGCTGGAATCTGAGAAAGGCGGTAATTGGAAACACAGTAAAGCGTATTGGAGCAAGCGAATTTGCAAATGATAATGCCCTTACAGAGCTAACGATTGGAAATTCTGTTGAGACCATTGAAGGTTCTGCATTTTGGGAAATTGCAGTCAGCAAGATGGTTTTTCCTGCAAGCCTGAAAAACGCCACTGCAGAAAGCTTTTACTGCATGTGGAATACTACTGATTTTATTATTCCGGATAATGGGGGATTTCAGAGCATTGACGGTGTTTTATACACAGATGATGGGAAAACATTATTTGCTTATCCACCTAAGCGCACAGGAGAGTATATGATTCCAGCAAGAAAGTATATGGTTCATACAGTGCAGTTAGGAAAATTAAAATTAAAAAATAAGGAATCTTATGGAAAGTCTTGCATTTTTCAAAAAAACTGATAAAATGAGGAAAAGATAGATGAATGAATATGCAGAAAGCATGAATAATTATGTCCCCATCTTGTGAAGTCGGTTGTTGTGGAAGAAATAAATAGCAACAGCTTACTATGTGGATGAAGATATAAGGAACTGGTTCTGTATATGAGATTAAGAGGAGGAAAAGAATATGAAAAAATTAGTAGCTCTTGCACTTGGCACAGTAATGGCAGTTTCCATGACTGCTGGCGTATCTGCTGCAACTGTTGAGTCAAAGGATGATCTTAAGAATGCAACAATCGGTGTACAGCTTGGTACAACCGGTGATATTGAAGCTAGTGAATATGAGGCTGACGGAGCAACTGTTAAGCGTTACAGCAAAGGAAGCGAAGCAATCCAGGCACTTATGGCCGGTCAGATTGACTGTGTGATCATCGACTCACAGCCAGCTCAGAAATTTGTTGAGAATGCAGACGGACTGAAGATCCTGGACGAGCCATTCGTTGAAGAAGAGTATGCAATCTGCCTGAAGAAAGGCAATGATGAGCTTCTTGACAAGATCAACGGCGCATTAAAAGAACTGAAAGAGGACGGAACTGTTGATGATATTATGAACAACTACATCGGTGATAACATTGGCGAGACACCATATGAGTCTCCGGAAGATGTAGACCGTTCCAACGGAACTCTTGTAATGGCAACAAACGCTGAGTTCGAGCCATATGAGTACCGTGACGGTGATGAAATTGTTGGTATCGACGCTGATATTGCACAGGCAATCTGCGATAAGCTTGGATATGAGCTTGAGATCGACGATATGGAGTTTGATGCAATCCTTGCTGCAGTACAGTCTGGAAAAGCTGATTTCGGTGCTGCCGGAATGACCGTTACAGAGGATCGTCTGGAGAGCGTTGATTTCACAGACACCTATGCAAATGCAAGCCAGGTTATCATTGTAAAAGCTGACTGATAGAAATAATACAGCATAAGCTGTCAGAGAAGTGTGAGTCACCTAGATGAATGCTGTTTGGGAAAAGCTTGGAATGTATAAGCTTTGGATACAGGCAGATCAAGGTGACTCCTACTAATGTTACTGACTGAAAGAATGAAAACAGCCAGCATACAGTTCTGGCAGCTTTTCCTATATGGAATGGTGCCGAAAGAGAAGCAGGCACTGCACCATTAGATAAGCAAATAAAAAGGGAAATAATATGTTTGAAAAATTTGGACACGATTTTTATATCAATTTTATAAAAGATGACAGATACACCTGGCTGCTGGATGGTTTGAAAAATACCATGATCATCACAGTTTTCGCCCTGTTGATCGGTATCTGTATCGGTTTTCTGGTGGCAATTATCCGTTCTTCCCACGATAAATCCGGGAATTTTAAAATTGCCAACTCCATCTGCAGAGTTTATCTGACTGTGATCCGTGGAACACCTACTGTGATCCAGCTTCTGATCATGAACTTTGTAGTTTTTGGTTCTGTAAGCGTCAATGAGATTCTGGTAGGAAGTCTGGCATTTGGTATCAACTCAGGTGCCTACGTTGCGGAGATCGTCCGTTCCGGAATCATGTCAATTGACCAGGGACAGACAGAGGCAGGACGTAGCCTGGGACTTAATTTTACCCAGACCATGCGTCTTATTATCATTCCACAGGCGTTTAAGAATGTGCTTCCTGCACTGGTAAATGAGTTTATCGTGCTGATCAAGGAAACTTCTATTATCGGTTACATCGGAATGATGGACCTGACCAAGGGTGCAATGCTGATCCAGAGCCGTACCTACAATGCTTTTATGCCTCTTCTGGCAGCAGCTGCAATTTATCTGATCGTGGTCATGGTACTGACCTTCTTTATGAATAAACTGGAGAGGAGACTGAGAACCAGTGAGCGTTGATAAGAGTAAAGTTTTGATCCAGGTACAGGATCTGAAAAAAGCGTTTGGATCCAATCAGGTTCTGGATGGAATTTCCACAGATATTTGTCAGGGCGAGGTTGTTGCCATTATCGGACCATCTGGCTCTGGTAAATCCACTTTCCTTCGTTCTCTCAACCTTCTGGAGGAGCCTACAGGAGGTAAAATCCTGTTTGAAGGAACAGATATCACAGATCCTAAGGTTGACATAAATCGACATCGTCAGAAGATCGGAATGGTTTTCCAGCAGTTTAATCTGTTTCCACACAAGACGGTAAAGCAGAATATTATGATGGCACCGGTTGCACTGAAACTGATGACAAAGGAAGAGGCTTCCAGACGTGCGGACGAGCTTCTTGCTCGTGTGGGACTTCCAGATAAGGCAAATGCTTATCCGGATATGCTTTCCGGTGGTCAGAAGCAGCGTATTGCCATTGCAAGATCCCTTGCCATGAATCCGGATGTTATGCTTTTTGACGAGCCTACTTCTGCACTGGATCCGGAGATGGTTGGAGAGGTTCTGGAGCTGATGAAAGAGCTTGCAAAGAGCGGCATGACTATGGTTGTAGTTACTCACGAGATGGGATTTGCAAGAGAGGTTGCAACAAGAGTTTTATTTATTGATGACGGCAAAATTCAGGAACAGAATGCGCCGAAGGAGTTTTTTGAAAATCCGCAGAATCCGCGATTGAAGGAATTTTTGTCTAAGGTTCTGTAAAAAGAAAAAAGACAACCTTTTCCATTGGTTTAAATGGGACAGAGGTTGTCTTTTTTTTGTGTGAAAAAATGCGGTGATTTAAAATCCTATGCGTTTTTCTTCATTTCTTTATAACAATATTTGATGATTTCTTTCCTTGTGACAATTCCGATAAAGTGATCCTGATCATCTATAACCGGCACAAAGTTCTGGTTGATTGCGCGGTCCAGGAGATCCTCCATGTCGCAGTCAACGTGTACCGGTTTGTAGGTGGCTCTTCTGGAGATAGCCATAACTGGTACTTCCTCGGCTGTTTTCATATCCGTGATGTTCAGATTTTTCATTCCCCAGAGAAGATCACCCTCAGAAATAGTACCTACGTATTTTCCATCTGGATTCAGAATAGGAATACAGGAAAATTTCCGGTGTTCCATTTTCTCAAGAGTCTGCCTCAAAGTTTCATTCTCGAAAATGTAGGCAATATCACTTTTCGGTGTTAAGAAAAAAAGTATATTCAATTTGATCCCTCGATTCTATTTTACAGAAGTGGAATACCGCCTTTAGCAGCTTCTTCCTGCATTTCCTTAGGCCACAGGGAAACATGTACTTCTCCAATATGAGCCTTGCGCAGGAAGAACATACAGATACGGGATTGACCGATACCGCCGCCGATTGTGTATGGAAGTTCTTTATTCAGAATGGCCTTCTGGAACGGGAGCTCTCTGCGGTCGTCACAGCCGGCTTCTGTAAGCTGTTTGTCAAGTGCTGTCTCGTCTACACGGATACCCATGGAAGAAAGTTCAAGGGCAATGTCCAGTACAGGATAGTATACCAGAATATCGCCGTTTAATTCCCAGTCATCATAGTCTGGAGCACGTCCGTCGTGGCGCTCGCCATTTGTCAGTTTCTTACCTACCTGCATAAGGAAAACAGCGCCTTTTTCTTTGACGATCTTGTATTCTCTTTCCTTAGGGGTAAGATCCGGATACATGTCTACAAGCTCTTCTGTGGAGACAAATGCAATCTCTCTTGGAAGAATTTCTTCTATGTAGTCATACTGTACTGCCATGTATTTCTCTGTCTTGCGGAGTACGCTGTAGATAGTACGGACAGTGTTAATGAGAGTTTCTACATTTCTCTCTTCTTTGGTGATGATCTTCTCCCAGTCCCACTGGTCTACATAGATGGAATGGATGTTGTCAACATCCTCATCACGGCGGATGGCAACCATATCGGTGTATAAGCCCTCACCTACAGAGAAACCATATTTCTTCAGTGCATAACGCTTCCATTTTGCAAGAGAATGTACGATTTCAGCGTTGCAGTCCATGCCTTTGATGTCAAAGCTTACCGGACGCTCCACGCCGTTCAGGTTATCATTGAGGCCGGAACTTGGATCTACAAATATAGGTGCGGAGACACGCAGAAGGTTCAGCTTCTGTGCAAGTGTCTGCTGGAAAAAATCTTTCACAGTTTTAATTGCTACCTGAGTATCATGAAGATTAAGGTCTGCATGATAGCCCATAGGAATTTTTAATTGTTCCATGGGAATCCTCCTTGTTGATTGTGTTAATCTCTGTTTTCTGTTCACGATAATGTTCTGTGGTTACTAAAACGTGAACAGGAACAATCTCGGTTTATTATAACAGGTATTTTCCCGCTTGGCAATTTAGACCTTGCAAGAAATATGCAAAAAAGATACAATAAAAGACAAAGAATGTGATGATTTTTCCCTGTTGGAGCAAAAACAGGAATTACAGGTTGCAGTGAAACAGAATAACCAGAGAACCGGGAGGATGTCTATGGAGAAAAAAAGGTGCCAGGTCTGCGATGGGCCTGTTGTAAATGGCAGATGTAAGCTGTGTGGAATGCCTTATAGAAATGATGAGACTTTGTATCATCTGAATGAGAACAGAAGTGACCATTACCGTCATGCTACCAGCCTGGCGCGGGCAATCATGCGCCAGGAGGAAATCCCGCTGGGAGATAAGAAGGCTGGAAGTGCTGCATATAAGACCGGGACCGGAACAGGCGTGGCAGGAGCCGGAAATAAATATGATCAGAAAACGGGAACTGGAAGTTCTAAGTCACTGGCTGGTGCAGGCACAGGGAATTCTTATAATAAGGGAAATGTGAAAGCAGGAAGTATATATGGAGGAGGCACTGGTGCTGATAAGAATGGAAATAAGGTCTCTGTCCCTGCTGGGAGTTATAATTCCAAGAGCAGACAAAGTACAGCTGGAACTTACAGCACTACAGCTAAAAAAAGCAGTGTTTACACCCAGAAACCGGTAAAAAAGAAAAAAGGATCCCTTCTTGGATGGCTCATGGTCCTGGTGATCATCTGCGCAAGCTTACCGGAAATCCGGGATTCCCTGAAGGACAGCCTTGCTCCGATACTTGAAGAAGAATTTGGAGATATGTTCAGTTCTGGGGCTGATTCAGCCTCTTATAAACTGATGGCAGGAGATGTGCTGGAGGTTGGGGAAAATGTGGATGGAGGCATTGTCCCAGGATATTACATTGCTTCCTGTTCAAATGGTTTTGTAAGTTTTATGATCATGGGAGAAGAGGGTGAAAACGGAAGCATGACAGTGACAGATGGCGTGGAGCGTAAGATTACCCTGAAAGAGGGAGATCTGATCGGAATCATAAATACAGAGTCAGAAGATTCCTCATTGATGCTTACTGCTCGTTAAGATTGGGGAAATAATAGTAAAAAATAGTAAAAAAAGGAACCTCGTCAGATGAGTACTTATTTCGTCGGAGGTTTCTTTTTGTATGTTTAGAGCGTGTTTGAAAAATCATTCCCGCAATATGCACGCCCCACTTTGCGGGAAATTTCACCCGAATTCGGTTGCCGCAGCCCGCTACAGCGCCCTTATCCGGGTGAAATCTCCCACAAATTGTGACGCACATATTGTGGAAAGCCTTTTGCAAACAGGCTCTAGCGGATGGTAGTTCCTGTTTTTCCTTCATAGCCCTCTTTGGCATGAGCCATATCAGTAATCACAGTGCTCCGGCCTTCCCCTTTCTCGATAAAGGAAATACCTGCTTCGATTTTGGGAAGCATGGAACCGGAAGCAAACTGGTTCTCTTCAATGTATTTCTTAGCGTCCGCTACAGTGATGCTGCCAAGCTTCTGCTCATTTACCTGACCGTGGTTCAGACTTACGTTCTCTACACTTGTGAGAATCAGAAGAGTATCGGCATTTAATTCTTCTGCAAGAAGTCCTGCGGCAAGATCTTTCTCAATGATGGCACTGGCACCGTGAAGGTTGATGCCCTGCTCAAGCACTGGAATTCCACCGCCGCCGGCTGCGATAACAACCTGGTCTGCATTGAGAAGTGCTCGTATAGTCTCAAGCTCTACGATTCTCTGTGGCTTCGGAGCTGCTACGATTCGTCTGTATCCGCCATCAGCAAGTCTGGTGACAAAGTTTCCTTTTTCTTCCTCTGCTTCAGCTTCTTCCTCAGTGAGAACACGTCCGATAATTTTCTCCGGATCTGCAAAAGCGTCGTCATATGGATCAATAACAGTCTGGGTAAGAATGGTAGCAACAGGTTTGTAAATTCCGCGGCTGATAAATTCAGAGCGGATCGCATTCTGAAGGTCATATCCAATGTAGCCCTGGCTCATTGCGGAGCAGACTGACATAGGAGCGAATGTATAATCCGGGTGTGTCTTTCCAAATTCATTCATTGCAGTGTGGATCATGCCGATCTGTGGGCCATTGCTGTGGGAGATTACCACCTTGGCACCCTCTTCAACAAGATCTGCGATTGCTTTTGCTGCGGCTTTGGTGGCTACTTTCTGCTCTGGAAGTGTGGTGCCGAGAGCTCTGTGACCTAATGCAACTACTACGATTTTTTCACTCATAGGAGATACCTCGTTTCTGTCAAGAATATAATGCGGATATCAGAGTTAAGTGGATTACTGTGAAAGTATTCACAGCAACATGAATGATTTCTCCGGACATCCTTGTGTAATATCTTCCATTATAAAAGCTAAGGGTGGGAATTGCAATAGAAAAGTCCTTGAAACAGGAAAAGCCATCCGCATCAGGCAGATGGCTCATTTCCTATATTTTTGAGGGGGGAGATAGAGAGTGGTTTTTCATCTATCCGAAATTCATTATATCGGCAATTTGTGAGGAAAATGTGTCTCAAATCTAAAAGAAATCGAAAAAATATGAAATGAAAATAAAATCCGACCCTTTATTGCATTTAAAGACCAAGTGTGGTAAAGTAAACCTATCTTGTTTCTGCATTCTGCAGAAAAGAATTTCTACCGCGCCGGTTCGGCGCAAGATAACCCGTTTTTTGAAGGAAACCTGTTAACCTGGGCGTTTTATACGCTTTTTTGAAAATGGATGCATACAATGGCAAGGCAAATTTGCTTCGGAATGCTGTGAATAGGATCTGTTTAAGTGAGAAAGGTGTGATTCCCATGTGCTGTCAGTGACTCATTTATATGGTGATGTCGCCAGTAGGCGGCAAGTCCGTTTTGTAAAATAGTAGTTTAATAACAGAGATTAGTGAAAAATAGGGGTAGAAAAGGAGAAGTTATAATGAAAAACAGAATATGGAAAAAGATACTGGCAGTGGGAGTAAGTCTGCTTGCAGAAGCTGGGATGCTGGTTGGATGCACGGCGCAGCCGGCAGTGGCATATGGAGCAGAAATGGAAGGCGGGTTATCTGTTGCCCAAGATGCGGCATGGACAGATTTACAGAAATTTCAGGCGGTGATTTCTGTAAAGGCAGATGGGCTGGCGTCACTTACGTGGGAAAATGAAAACCAGGAATATGAAAGTGGCGATGAAAATTTATTCAGCAGTGGAAATCAGGACGGGAGCCTGGAAAATGATCAATATGATTTTTCGGATGAAACAATACCTCATCCAACATCTTACGAACTGGTAGTCTGGCTTTCTGAATATTTTCAGCCAGATGCTTCGTTTATGGCACCTGAAGGCTGCCTGAAAGAGGAGCTTCCTATCGAGACTGCTGACGGAAGATCCAGCAGTATAACCGGATTCCGCTGGAAAATAAATCCGGGAGAACAGGGCAAACAGCTGAAAATTCCGGTTACCTTGCGGGATGAATATCGTTTTCCAGCAGAAAAACATACAGTTCCTACCTGTCAGGATATTTTGCATGCAAATGGTGCTATAAGCGGAGAAGAAAATGGAGGCGGAGTTTACATTGTAAAAAAAGTGGAAAATGAAAAAACCATTTTGTGTAAAGCTTTATCTAAGAATCTGGAGATACCAGCTGCACACATGGATTTTTCAGTGGAAATGGAAGCCAAGGAAAAGGCGCTTTATACTGGAAAACGCATTCATATGGCAGTGAATCTGACAAATAATGGTCAGGTACCTTTTTATAAAATTTCCCTTCAGGCCAAAGTAAAAGAACAGGAACTGGTACCTGTGTGGGAAAAGGAGCCTGGCCTTGAAGTTTTGGAAAGTGGTGCAGTGCTGGAATGCCTTTCCGCAGGGGAAACACGAACCCTGTCTTTTTATATAGATCCGGACATGAATCAGAAAAGTAATCTGGAGCTGGAGCTTTTTGCAAAAACAGAAAATCCGGTTTCGTTGGAGAAAGCAGCAGAAAAACAGTTAACATTACAGCAGGGAAAAGCCTCTTTTACGGTAAAGAAAACAGCTGACTGCGACAACGCCAGCCCTGGGGAGACTGTGACTTATCAGATCAGTATTCACAATACCGGGGAGGTGACTCTGCATTCCGTAGTTACTACAGAACGTTTCGGGCTTGCCGGAGTAACAGCTACTTTTCAGGAACAGAGAGGTATAACCCTGAATAAAAGCAGAACTCAGGCGAAAATCCAGGAAATCGCACCTGGTGGCTGTGTGAATTTAAAGGCAAAAGTTGTACTTCCAAAAGATCTGAAAGACCAGAATCTGATGAATCAGATTATTGTAGTTACTGACGAGACTGGTGAGGAAAGCGCAGTGCGGGATCAGGCAACCATCCGTGTGGAAGATAAGGAGAAGGATGGAAATGGAAGCGGAAACGGAAATGGGGGTGGAAATGGAGATGGAACTGGCATAGGCAGTGGGAATAATGATGGCAGCACAATGGCTGCGTCCACCTCTCCAAAAACAGGGGATACTTCCCACAAAGAGCTGTTTCAGGTACTGATTCTGCTTTCGTTTCTTTTTTCCGCTGTAGCCGCCAGAAGAATGTTTGGAGGCAATGCTCACAGATGACTCGTGAATGGAAACTATAATGTGAGGTGAACGGTTACTGCTTTTTTAACAGGAAAGATTGAAAACAAATTCTGTGTGTGATATTCTATAAAAGAGTATGCGTTGCTGTATGATGTCACCAGATTAGAGCGTGTTTGAAAAATCATTCCCGCAAATTGTGACGCACATCTTGCTGAAAGTCTTTTTCAAATAAGCTCTGGCGTGATTTTAAAGCAACGTCAATATAGGGAGGCATATATTATGAAATTATCATCCTTATTAGAGAAGTTAGAATACACCTGCGTGCAGGGGAGCACAGAGCAGGAAGTCACTGGTGTTGTTTATGATTCCAGAAAGGTAACAGACGGCTCTCTGTTTATCTGTATCAGAGGTGCTGTTGTAGATGGACATAAATTTATCCCGGATGTAACAGCAAAAGGGGCTAAAGTTCTGATAGTAGAAGAGGAGGTTTCTGCACCGTCAGATGTTACGGTTATCCAGGTGACAGACACCAGATATGCTATGGCATTTATTTCAGCGGCCTGGTTTGGACATCCGGCAGAGAAGCTGAAAACAATCGGAATTACCGGAACCAAGGGAAAAACCACTACTACCTATATGGTAAAATCCATTCTGGAAAATGCCGGATACAAGGTTGGTCTGATCGGTACTATTGAGGCAATTATCGGAAATAAGATAATACCTGCTTCTAATACCACACCAGAATCCTATGTAGTTCAGGAGTATTTTCACGAAATGGTGGAAGCTGGCTGTGATTGTGTGGTTATGGAAGTTTCCTCACAGGGGCTGATGCTGCATCGTACTCAGGGATTTGTGTTTGATTTTGGAATTTTCACAAATATTGAACCAGATCATATTGGTCCAAACGAGCACAAGGACTTCGATCATTATCTGTCTTGTAAAGCTATGCTTCTCAAGCAGTGCCGCGTAGGAATTGTAAACCGTGATGATGAGCATTTTGACAGAATTGTAGAGGGACATACCTGTACTCTGGAAACCTATGGCTTTTCAAAAGAAGCAGACCTTCGCGCTGAGGATGCCAGACTGATTGGCGGAAAAGGTTATCTTGGAATTTCCTATCAGCTGAAGGGGCTTATGGATTTCCCTGTTGAAATCGACATCCCAGGTAAATTCAGTATTTACAACTCTCTTACCGCTATTGCAATCTGCCGTCATTTTAAGGTTTCCCAGGAAAATATCCTGAAGGCTCTGAAGGTAGCAAAAGTAAAAGGCCGTATTGAGATGGTGAAAGTATCTGATGAATTTACTCTGATGATTGATTATGCACATAATGCAATGGCTTTGGAAAGTCTTCTTACTACATTGCGTGAGTATCATCCACACAGACTGGTCTGCCTGTTTGGTTGTGGCGGAAACCGCTCCAGGCTTCGCCGTTATGAGATGGGAGAAGTTTCCGGTCGTCTGGCAGATCTGACCATCATTACTTCTGATAATCCGCGAGATGAGGAGCCTCAGGCTATTATTGATGACATCAAGGTTGGCATGGCGAAGACAGAAGGTAAATATGTGGAGATTCCAGACCGCAAGGAAGCAATCGCTTATGCCATCCATCACGGAGAACCAGGGGATATTGTGGTGCTGGCTGGTAAAGGTCATGAAGATTACCAGGAAATCAAAGGCAAAAAATATCCTATGGATGAGCGTGTGTTGATCGCTGATATTCTTGCTGGAAAGTAAAACATGACATATGCAGATATTATTGTAGACATTTCCCATGAGAAGCTGGATAAAAGCTTTCAATATCTGGTTCCGGAGAAACTGAAGGACGAGATACAGGTGGGAATGGTGGTTTCCATTCCATTTGGAAGAGGAAATCATGTGCGCAAGGGATATGTAGTGGGGATTTCTGATGAGCCTAAGGTAAAGGGAATCCAGCTTAAGTCTGTTGTCGGTATTGAAAATGATCAGGAAACCACAGAATCCAGGCTGATCGCGCTGGCAGGGTGGATGAAAGAAAATTATGGCTCTACCATGATCCAGGCTCTGAAAACAGTTCTTCCTATTCAGAAAAAGATGAAAGCCCAGGAAAAAAGGTGGATAACCCTTCTGATTTCCAGAGAAGATGGGGAAAAGCTTCTGGAAGAGCTTAGCATGACCAGATTTAAAGCACGTATCCGCCTTCTGGAAGCACTCTTGCAGAATGAAAATGGGAAAATTGAGACTGCCTGGGCTTCAAAGGAGCTTGGCACTACGGCTTCTGTCCTGAGATATTTTGAAGAACAGGGGATTGCTTCTGTGGAGTCAGATGAAGTGTATAGAAATGCAGTTGCAGATGCAGAGAATATTCCGCATGTGGCACCAGCAGTATTAAGTATATCCCAGCAAATGGCTGTGAATCAGATCTTATCAGAATGGGAACACCCGGATCCGAGACCGGTTCTTCTTCACGGAGTTACCGGCAGTGGAAAAACGGAAGTATATATGGAGCTGATCGATAAGGTGATAAAGGAAGGCGGTCAGGCAATCGTGCTGATTCCGGAAATTGCGCTGACTTATCAGACTGTACGGCGATTTTATGGTCGTTTTGGTGATAAGGTGTCGGTAATTAACTCCAGACTTTCCCTGGGAGAGCGTTATGACCAGTTTAAAAGAGCCAAACAGGGAGAACTGCAGGTTATGGTGGGACCCCGTTCAGCACTTTTTACTCCTTTTGGAAAGCTGAGGCTGATCATTATTGATGAGGAGCATGAATCTTCTTATAAAAGTGAAAACAGTCCAAGGTATCACGCCCGGGAAACGGCTATCCACAGAGCAAAGCTGGAAGGCGCAAGAGTAATTCTTGGTTCTGCAACTCCATCTATGGAAGCTTATTACAGGGCGAAAGAAGGAGAATATGTCCTTGTAAAGCTGGAAGCCAGATTTGAAGAAAGACCTCTTCCCAGGGTATCAATTATTGACATGAGGGAACAACTAAAAAAAGGAAACCGCCTTGCCCTCAGTCTGGAACTGAGAGAAGACCTGAGCCAGTGCCTGAAAAAAGGGGAGCAGGCCATGTTGTTTCTCAACCGCCGTGGCTACGCAGGGTTTGTTTCATGCCGTTCCTGCGGTCATGTAATGAAATGTCCTCACTGTGACGTTTCCTTAAGTGAGCATAATGGCAGAAAGCTGATCTGTCATTATTGTGGTTATGAAACTGTGAAACCGGACAAATGTCCAGTCTGTTCTTCCCCATATATAGGCGGTTTTAAAGCGGGAACCCAGCAGATCCAGCAGGTGGTAGAAAAAGAATTCCCGGAGGCAAGAGTTCTTCGAATGGATTACGACACTACAAGAGCTAAGGGAAGCTATGAAAAAATTCTGTCTGCTTTTTCCAGGCATGAGGCCGATATTTTGATTGGAACCCAGATGATCGTCAAGGGACATGATTTCCCGGATGTTACTCTTGTGGGGATCCTTGCTGCAGACTTATCCCTGAATGCTGATGATTATCGCAGTGGTGAGCGCACTTTTCAGCTTCTTACCCAGGCTGTGGGACGAGCAGGAAGAGGAAAGAAAGAAGGTCATGCCCTGATCCAGACTTATAGTCCGGATCATTACAGCATTCAGACAGCTGCAAAGCAGGATTACGAAGAATTTTATCAGGAAGAGATGGGATACCGTCTTCTTATGGATTATCCTCCGGCTGCCCATATGATGGCAGTGCTTGGTTCTTCGGAGGATGAGAAGCTTCTTGAGACAGCCATGCACTATCTTGGCCTGTTTACAGGAAAAATATATGCGGGAAAAGATCTTCATGTGATCGGTCCCGCCCCTGCGTCTGTAGGGAAAGTAAAGGATGTATACAGAAGAGTACTTTATCTGAAACATGAGAATTATGATCTGCTTGTCCGGATAAAGGACAGGCTGGAGGAATATATAGAAATCAATTCCGGCTTCAGAAAAGTTAACATACAATTTGATTTTTCATAAGGCGAAATACCGGAAATAAAGGGCTGCGTTAGAGCGTGTTTGAAAAAGGCTTTCTGCAAGATGTGCGTCACAATTTGTGGGAG
>OGCO01003523.1_pt1 | contig 18208 bp, 24 predicted proteins | sample 1570171 | NCBI WGS metagenome assembly OGCO01 (sample SAMEA4370583, study PRJEB24528) | human gut metagenome | reverse complement strand
CCGCCCGCCATAGGACGGCTCCTGCTCCAGATGAACCCCATGTTTGAGGCTGATGTCAAAGAGCATCGTCCGGCATACTGCATCAAAAGTCTGTTTTCGGTTGTTGTGTTTGCCCTTGGGTTTACTCGGATCAGGCAATTCAAAGCCCAGTTCCTCCAGCGCCTTTTCCTGCTGGGGGCACAGCTCTCCATACCGATTTTCACAGTCAAATACATGGCGCTCATGGATGTGCGGAGTTCCTTCATCCAGATGGAGCGCCCAGTCTAAAATGTGGATATGAGAACCGAAACGGCGCTCAAATTCTTCATAAAATTCACTGACGATGAGCGCCAGCGTTTCCGGTGAGACGGATTCCTCTATCGTGCCGATCTGGTAGATGCTTTCTTCCGGACAGGTCTTGTTATTTTTCAAGAGGTCATCCACAGTACGGTTGCGCTCAATATGCCGGGTTTTCTCATTCCGGGCGTTCTGGGCATTTACATGGTCGGCATAATGCTCGTAGTAATACATCCGCTCAATTTCCTCAAAGCTGAAATCCGGCTGCTCCGGGTTATCCCGAAAGTCGTGGGTGGTAAATCCCCGGTAGCAGTCCCAGTACACATTTTGTCTGGCACGCTCAGCGTCAATGTGTTCGCTGTTTTCTACATCGAACCGGCGGTCATTGTGACGGGGATTGTAAGTGCCATGCTTCCCGGAGCGCCCATTGTGCCTTGTTAATTTCAAACATTTTTCCTCCTTCCTGCAAAGCTGTTCCGGGCTGGGGAGGGCGGCGAAGCCGCCAAACCTGCGGAATTTTGCGTCAGGTAATACCCAGTACAAGTTGACGCAGGCATCAACTTTCCCTGGGCAAGGCGTTTCACCCTTGACCCGATGGGGCGGCTGCCCTCAACCTGCCAAGGCACTTCGTCCTTGACCCGATAATGGCTGCCGCCCTTAACCTGCCAATGGGCGTTGCCCCTTGACCCCAGCAGTGCGCTGCCGCCCCTGCACCCAGCCACAAAGGGATTGCATCCCTCTGTACTCCTGCACCGGAAAAACCGGCATCCACCGCTGATACGGTGTCCGCCAGCTTTTCCGGCTCCGTATCCATACATCTGCACCAATCGCAGGAAGTGGATACGGAATACGCCTGCGGGGATTACCGTTCAAAATACTGGGTGCAGACCCGGTATTTTTTGGTAAATCGCCCTCATTTCAAGCAATTTTTTCTTCTGTCTGTATGACTTGAAAGCCATGTTCCTTTGCGTACTCCCTTGCAGCCGCCAGCCGTTCTTCACTGTACGGCGGCACCAGCCGGATAGAAAGGCGGGATTTGTCCAGCACATAGGTCGCGCTGCCTTCCGGTGTGCTGCGCTCCAACCTACACAATAGCGGATACTTCCTACTGAAATCTTCCAGCCTGCGTTTTAAGCTGGCGTTGAAGGTGTAAATACTGGCAATGTTCTCGCCCTCGTTCCAGTTGATGATGGTTTCTTTTTCATATTTAGACAGCTTCCTCATACAGTTCCTCCTCATAATCGGTGTTTGCTTTCAGCACACGCAGGCGGTGCTTGATCCGGTAATACTCATCCATCTCCATGCGTAGGCAGTGATAGAAGCTGTCGTACCAGCTTTCGTCTGTCTCTGCCTCAATTTTCCTGGTCAGATGAAGCATCTGCCCTTTAGCCTCCGGGTCAACGGTCAGCGCTGTCAGCCATTTCAGCCTTGTCACTGTGTTGTGATGGCTGGGGCAGGCGTAAGCGTAAAGAATTTTCTTTTCCTTCATATTCAGTTTCATAATGATCTACCTCCATTCATTTGCTGCGGTGCGGTATGCCCCGCATGGTTTACTTTTCTATCTGCCGGTCTGTCTGCAAGCCGCTCCTGCCCGGATTTTCTCCCGGCGTATTGTCCTCTTTGGTGCGCTCCCGTCGTCACAAAATCCATGATTTTGCGGGAACCCTTTTATCGCGTCACTTCCCCGGAGGTCATACCCCTTGCAGCCGGTCATTCGATTTTCAAGGTTCTGTGTCTCCTGACAAGAACCAGTTTACCGAAAAAAGGGGGCTGCTCCCGTATGTCCAAGACGTTGGAATAGCGCACAAAAACCGCATATTTCCACGCTCTCGGAAATGTGCTATAATGAAAAACAAAAACCGATGGCAAGGAGGTGCTTTGATGTACACAAAACTGTCAATCCCGGAACGGCTCAAAGACCTGCGGGTGGTGGATAAGCACCTGACACTGGAACAGCTGGCAGAACAAACCGGCCTGTCCAAGTCGGCGCTGGGGAAATATGAGGGCGATGACTACAAGGACATCAGCCCATTTGCGATTGCAACGCTGGCAGAGTTTTACGGCGTGTCCACCGACTATCTGATGGGGCTGTCGGAAAATAAGACCATCCCTAATTCTGATCTCCAGTCGCTCCATTTGAGCGATGAAATGATTGAGCTATTAAGAAGCGGCAGGATCAACAACCGTCTGCTCTGCGAGCTTGCCACCCATGAAGGTTTTCCCCGGCTCATGACGGACATTACCGTTATCGTTGACCGTATCGCCGGTATGCGTGTCAGCCAGATGAATCTGGAACTGGAAGCTGCCCGGCAGAGCGTCATGGAAAGCTATGCGCCGGGAGACGATGACCTTTATATGCGAACCCTTGAAGTCGCACAGATAGACGGAGAGGATTATTTCAATCACATCGTCCATAAAGACATTGACAAGATCGTAAAAGACATCCAAACAGCACACACAAACGACGCTACCACCGCTGATGAACGGCAGGAAACCGTAGCCGAAGTCCGGCAAAAGTTTGAAAAGCTTGTGCAGACGGGAACCAGCGGAGAGGAAGCCTTTATTCAGGTTTTCTGCGACCAGATGGAAATTCCTTATGAGAAACTGACTTCTGCGGAATTTACTGCCTTTTTGGGAATCCTCAGAAAATCCAAAAAAGCAAAACGAACTAAAAGTATGCGGGGAAAGGGCAGCCCAATTCCTCCCAACCGGAATGGCAGACAGAAGCGTTAATAAAAGAACCACCCGCTGGGTAATCCAGTGAGTGGCTCAAAAAAGATATGCTGTTATTTCTGACAGACATCCTACCTTTTTCAGAATCCAGCTGATCGTGTCCCTGTTCATGTGAAATTCAAGGCAACTGAACTCTTCACGAACAAGTATGGCATATCCTTTCCGGTCTTTTGATAATTCAGACCGTAGGACTGGCTCGTACCTCTCGTATCCGAGGTATTATAAAGGTCAATTGTTTCTTTTCCAAGGATTTCTGCCAAGTCTTTCAGAGTATCTTTCTCTTTTCCTCCCAGAAACAGGGTAGTGTCGCAGTTTCCTTCAATCGTGGAAGCGTTGTCCCGGTACAGAGCCTTGAGCTGTGACTTTGACTGCAAAATAATAGAAGCTGATATTTCTCTCGACCTTATGGTCGCTATCAGCTTCTCAAACTGTGGAATCTGCCCGATGTTTGCAAACTCGTCCAGTAAGCACCGGACGTGAATCGGCAGTCTTCCGTTATATACATCATCTGCCTTGTCACAAAGCAGATTGAATAACTGCGAATACATGATACTTACAATGAAATTGAATGTGGCATCGGTATCGGAGATAATGACAAACAGTGCTGTCTTTTTCTCCCCCAATGTATCAAGCTCCAGTTCATCATAAGCAGTCAGGTCACGCAGCTCCTTGATGTCAAATGGTGCTAACCTTGCACCACAGCTAATCAGAATGGATTTTGCTGTCTTTCCTGCCGCCAGCTTGTATTTTTTATACTGTCTGACTGCAAAGTGGTTCGGGTTCTCCTTTTCCAGCTCCTCAAACAGCAGGTCAACCGCATTTTTGAAATTCTCATCATCTTCCCTTGCTTCACTGGCATCCACCAGATCAATCAGCATGGAAAAATTCTGTTCCTCCTCCGGTGCTTCGTACCAGATATATGCTATCAGGGCTGTATAATAGAGCTTTTCCGCTTTCACCCAGAAATCCTCAGAGGCTTGCTGTCCTTCCCCTTTGGTATTTACAATGATTGTGTTTACGAGTTTCAGAATGTCCTTTTCGCTCCGGATGTAAGCGAAAGGGTTGTAATGCATTGATTTTGCAAAGTTAATGGTATTAAGCACCTTAATCCGGTAATCATTCTTAGACAGCATCCTGCCGCATTCGACCAGCACAGTGCCTTTGGGTACTATTTCGTCAAGTAGGAATTTCAATAAATGCTTATTTTTTTCTAAATGCCAGCAAGCCCAGTATTTATGCTGGATTACGGACTTCCATATCTAACTCTGCCTTCATAATTTTCATTACTTTTTCCTGCATGGTCATGCTAGAGTTTTGATTAAAATAGTAATTAACCTGATAACAGGTATTCCCGATTTTCTTTTCATAATCTGGATTTTTTTCTTTTGTAGTCTGAACTATATTTTTATCTTCCATAAATTTTCTCCTTTCGCTAAATTGCCCGACAGAGAGAAGGATTGTTTTGTCTCTGCCGGACGTATTCATTTAAAGCTTTAATTTGCAACTGGCAACAACATGGTTGAAACTTTCTTTCAAGTGTTTTTCACCACTCATTTTCCCAATTTATAACACTACTATTTTCTTTTTTGAAATATCTTGTTGCCACCTAGTAAAAATAGCTGTAAATCCTTTAAAATCAGTGGTTTTCGGCGGATACAATAGTGGCAACAACCGATAACCAACCGGGTAAAAATCAGCCTTCCGGCTTCAAAAACTGTCCTCTTTCTCTGTCGGGCTAGTTAAAAGGAAGTGCCATCTGTTCGGCTTCGGAAAGGTCAATAAATCCCTCTCCTCCTTCGTTGTTGCCACCATCTGTATCTCCCCGAATCCAGCATCTCTGCTTCCCATACCCTTCCTTTGTAAAGCGATGATATCCGCCTCTCTTCCACCCGATAATCTGAGTATCCATGATCTGACAGATTTCATTTGTCTCAAATTTCTTCGGCTCTCCGTCATAATGGTTAAAGGCATTTTTCCAAAGCTGAATAGAGCAGACATAATTTCCGTCATAGCTGTCAAGCCACCCTTGAATCATTCCTGCCATTGTATCTTCCTGCATGAACTGTTTCCGATATTCATTGATATTAAATTCCATCTCACTGTCAAACCGCAGTAATTCCGATTTATTTTCAGCTGCATTAAGCAATACCATTGCTTCTGCCCACAGCTGGTCAAAATACTCTCTGGCTTCTGGCTCATCATCAAGAATGTGCTTCTCTGCTTTGCTGCTATCAATTTCAATCGGCAGAAATCTTCTTGCCCCGGTACGATCAAACGGAATGAACTGCCGGTTATTTGATGATCCAGCAAACACACATTGCCTTGGTCTGTCTTCCTCATATTTTTCATAAGGATTTCTGTGGGTTTCCTTCATTCTTGATAAGAAAGATTTTGTTTCTTCGATACTCTTTGCACTGATTGCAGCTGTCATCTCCGACATCTCCAAAATCCAGTGTCCCCGAAGTAATTCATAAGGTTTTTCCATATTCAGGTTTTTCAAGCTGTCTGAAAACCACTGATCGTCCAGTGCCAGAAAGCGGAAAAAAGTGGATTTTCCCGCCCCCTGCTGTCCTACCAGACATAACATTTCATCAAATTTACACCCTGGACAGTAGATGCGGTTTAAGGCTCCCATCATAAAATGTTTCAGCATTTCATAAACCATATCCGAATCGTCCGCACCCATATACACTTTCAATACATTACGGATTCTTTCTTTCCCGTCCCATTCAAGAGTTTCTAAATATTCACAAATGGGGTGGTATTCTTTACTGTATGCTTCCAGATCCAATGCATCGTCCATAACACTTTCATTGAACAGACCATAATATTTTTCAAAGAAATACCGAAGTGCTTTTCTTCCTTTGTTCGTTAATACACATGGTTCTTTATTCCACCAGAGAACTTTTGTTACGTCAATTTTCTCTGTCAATCGGTTATATCGAAGACTACCTACTAACAGCGGATCTTTTCTTAATACGGTCACATAATTCTCCATTGAATTTTTGACTGTCCCTTTTTCCGTCATATTCAGGGTTTCTCTGATTTCCCGACAGTCCCCCGGGTTCACCATAAGAATCATTTTCTTTATCAAATCTTTTTCCTCTTTCATTGAAATATCTTTTACATTTTCGCTCAATATTCTCTATCTCCTCTCGCTTTTCTCTCACTATTGTTTCTTTGTCCGCAGGCTCTCCAAACAGCAAGGTATCCAGATAATAATTAACAATCACAAGTTCTCTCAGGGCAGTTGTAAATCTATCGTTCCATTCTTCTGTTCTTGTTTTGGGTCTGTACTTTTCTTTCCATTCCAGCAACATAATCCGATAATCCAGATAAGCTTTCAGGCATCTCATATATTCTTTTTCCCATTGTTCTTCTGGTGTCGGTTCTGGCTTTCTCACCAAAATGTTTCTTCTGCTTTCCAAGGAATCTCTTCCTCTGGCAGAGTAGTTAATTCCAAAATCATCTGCCAGTTTCATTGCCGCATCTCTTAATCCCAGTCCAAATAACTGTGCTGTAAAATCAATCGCATCTCCTGTGCAGCCACAGCCGAAGCAGTAATATCTTCGGTCTACTTTCATACTGGGCGATTTATCATTATGAAAAATACAGCGAATCAGCCCACTCCTGTTTGGCTTCAATCCATACATCTCCGCAGCCTGCCGGACGGTTACATTCTGTTTCACGTCATCAAATAATCCCAATTCATTTCCTCACTTTCTCAAATCTGCTTCCCAAATCTGGGAAGCAAGTTTTCAATAAAAACAAAAAAGCACTCTGTCCTATCCTTACGGAATCAACAAAATGCCCTACATCTCTAAATCTCTGGAATGTGATTTTCCTTTTTTCAGTTGTTTTCTCTCCGCCTCTTCTCTTTGAATCTTTGCTACATTCAGTGCAAGTTTTTCTCTGATAGATGGCTTCACTTCTTTTCTGATTTCCTCCACAACCGCTTTTTTCTTTTCCGGCTGTTTCAACTGGCTGGTAATCCTTATGACTATCTTCTCCATCGCAGTTTCAATTTTCTGTATCAAACCATCCAATCTTTTTATTGCATATTCCTTTTCTCTTCGGGAAGCTTTATGCTTCGGATCTTGAATCCACTTTTTTGAATCTTCCGCCAGACGGATATCATCTCTTCTGGTAGCCAGCATTGCTTCTTTTGCTACTTTCTCCACAGCCTTGTCATATGCTTCACTGGAGACTTCATCAAGCAAAGTTTCTACATCTTCAATACGAACTGTAAGCTGTTGCAACTCCTGTTTCTGTTCTTCAATCAGATCACCTTGTTTAAATATCCGATCAGAATTATTTGCAAATTCTTTGTCCTGCTGTTTTATTTTTTCTTCCTGTGACTGGATAATTTCTTCGTTTGCATTTACACGACTTGATTGTTTTGCAAGTTCCAGACGATTTTCATTTACCTTATCTATCTGCATAAGGATTGTTTCCTGTCGGTCTGCAATCTCTTTTTTCTGCTTCATACGGATATAATCCTGTTTCTCCAGATACTGTCGCCCACCATAAGCTGGTTCTTCATCAAGTTCCAATCCATGCCGTTTACAGATATCCAGAAACATCGCCCGGCAGGCAGAATCAAAAACGACCTTACGGTTATTTGTCTTTGATCTCTTCTTTTCTGGATTTGGAAGTTCAAAGCCAAGTTCTTCCAGTGCTGCTTCCTGTTTTGGCTCAATCTCTCCATATCGGTTTGTAGCATCAAATACATGACGCTCATGGATATGAGGAGTTGCTTCGTCCATATGCAGTGACCAGTCAATGATATGAACATTAGAGCCAAACCGCTCATCAAATTCTTTTTTAAATTCATCAAAAACCCTGATCAATGTCTCTACAGAAGCATGTTCATCTATCGTCCCCAGCTGATAGATACTTTCTTCAGGGCAGGTCTTTTTATTTTTCAAAATCTCTTCCACACCTTTGCATCTGTCTGGGTGTCGAGCTTTCTCATGTCGCTTATTTTGGTTAATCACATAGTCACTGTAATGCTCCGAATAGTAAGCCATTTCAATCTGGCTAAAAGAAAAATTATCCTCTTTTCCCCGGTCTTCCATTGTGGTATATCCCTGATAGCAGTCCCAGTAAATATTTTGGCGAACTCTTTCATTGTCGATATGCTCACTGTGTTCTGGATCAAATCTCCGATCATTGTGAAGCGGATTATAAACTCCATCTTTTCCAGATCGTCCGTTATGCCTTGTTCCTTTCAATTCACATTTCCCCTTTCTTTCATGTTTTTCCCCGAGTGGAATTGCAGCGAAGCTGCTAAAAGTCTCTGTCTCCGTTACAGACAGTACCCAGTACCATATGGCGAAACGCCATATCACTGGGCAATGGCTGCCGCCCTTAACCTGCTAAAGGGCTTCGCCCCTTAACCCCAGCAAGGTGCTGCCACCCTTTGCAATCCTGCCACAAAGGACTCACCGCCCTCTGTACTCCCGTCAGCCAAAACAAAACTCTTGTCGCTGTCCCTTCGACAAAATTTCTGTTCCGTCTGTTTTTCAAAAATCCTCTGAATCGGATTTTGTGAAAATAAAAAAGCCGACACATTTCAGACCTTTCTCAAAAGTCCCAATCGTATCGGCTTAATCCATTTGACCTGTGCGGTCATATTCAGTTTGCCCGGCAGATTAGATCACTACCTTTTCTAATGAGCAAAACAAAAGGCACTAACTTTTTTACGGTTAATGCCCTTTGGGTTAATCATTATTGAAATAAACTTTTTTTCACAGTTTCACTTACAACATCTATTAAAAGCTGTCTCATCGAATTTTTTAATATATCTCCTGCACTCTTTATTCCCTTCTTATATTTTGCAATGGCTATTGGCGTTGCCGGAGTTTCAGTAATAAGATCTGGAATAGCAGTTTTTATTAACTCTTTCATCGGCTCATCCAATTCATCTTCTAAAGAAACTAACATTACTGCATTATCCAAAATCATTTTTGTCCAAGGATATGGTGCTCCACAATTATAGCAATAGTCTGGTCTGTTATAGCTTCCCGACAAATCAACAATCCCTTCTACTTCGTATTTCCCACGAATAGGAGAATTACACTCAGGACATTTTGAATATGTTTCTTTTCCACATTTGGAACAAAATTTTTGATAATTTTCTTGATATTTACTAACAACATGACCGTTTAAACAAATTGTAGCATTATTATAATGTCCCATCTTTTATTCCTCCACTTCAACAAAATCTTCTTCCATCTTTAAATCAAAAATAGTTTCTTCTATAACTTGTACGCATTCATCAGTATTCTTCAAAATGTCTTTTCCCCAAAATCTTATAACTGTCCAACCTTCAAACAATAACTGCTTTTCAATTTCTATATCCCGTTCTCTATTTCTTGATATTTTCTTTATCCAATAGTCACTGTTTTTTGCTTTTTGTAATTTCGGTTTAAGTACTTCCCAATCTTTTCCATGAAAGAATTCACTGTCACAGAATATTGCAATCTTATACTTAGTTAAAACAATATCTGGCTTTCCCGGCAACTTCTGATAATTTTTTCTATATCTATATCCTCTACTCCATAATGCCTTTCTCAACGCAAGTTCTATTTTTGTATCCTTGCTTTTTATATTTTGCATATTTTTCTTTCTTTGTTCAGTTGTCAGATTATCTGCCATTCTATCAACCTTCTGTATTTTACTTAATTGCCTCTAAAATGCTTTCAGCAATTCTATTTATGACTGGAACACAAACTGAATTGCCCGCTTGTTTGTATAAACGAGCATCGCTTTGTTTCGGAAGTTTATAATCTTTTGGGAATCCCTGCGTATTAAAGCATTCTCTTGGTGTCATTTTGCGTAATCCATATTTTGTTTTCACAATGCACACATTATGACCGCCTTCCCCCTGATTGGCAGTAAGTGTAGGAACTACTCCACTTTTATTCTGTCGGACATATTTTCTTCTCCACTGGTAAATAGCTGGGTGATTTATATCTTCATCCTTTGTTGCTTCAACCAACAACTTATAAATGTCCCCTTTATATTTTCCTTCTGTATAATAATACTTATCATCAACCTTTCCTTCAAAGTCAATAATATCTTTAACAGTTGTTGTTAATGGAATTGACAGTGGCCAATGAAATTTATTGAGATCTTCTTCATCTTTAAATGCAACAATATAAATACGTTCCCTGTTTTGAGCCATATTTCCATAATTCATAGCATTCAACACTTGATAAGTATAATGATATCCCAATAAGTCTAATTGTTCACATATCACTCTAAATGTGTTTCCATTATCATGTCCAACTAGATTTTTAACATTTTCAAATAATGCAACTCTTGGCTTGTTTGCTTCGACCATACGCATAAGCTCAAAGAAAAGTTCTCCTCTTCCCTTCTTGTCCTCAAAGCCCTGACGATATCCAGCAATAGAAAATGCCTGACATGGAAATCCTCCTATAATTACATCTGTTTTTGGAACATCCTCCACAGGAACCATATGAATATCTCGCTGATCAACTTTTACTTCCGGATAATTCAATTCAAATGTTTCACTCGCATATGAATCAAACTCATTTGCATATACCGTTCTAAAAGCTCCGGTTTCCTCAAATCCTAAATCTATACCGCCTACACCGGCAAAAAAAGATGCAACACTAAACATTATTATTCTCCTTATTCCGTAATGTGATTATATTATCACATATTGCGGCGCGCCGCAATATCGGTTTATAAAAGGCAGAGATAAAACACTCTGCCTTTCGTATTATTTGCCTATTATTCTTTTGTAATATTCTGACACTCGGTCATAAGCCCTACATCTTCTAATATCGAAAATAATATCAGGCTCTAAATTTTGTGCGTCTACAAACAACGCTTGCAGACTAACGTGTGGTCTTCTTCCCTGGTTTTTTTGTTCCTGTATTGTCTGACTTTTATTAGCTGGATATTTTCCAAATTCTTCCGAATTGATATGCAAGTCATAAATATAAAGCAAGTTATCATCCAGCTTAAATCTCAAAAATACCAAGTCATCAAATACACATTTTGGTCCAAAAGATGATAAATCTCCTTCAAAGCGGGAAGTTGCTTTAAATTCAATTTTTCGTCCTGTACTTGGATCTGTTGCATCGCCTACCTCATCGCCACGGTTCCATAGATAGCCCAGACAATAGCATCCCATCGGTTCACTAATTGCATCCGGCATATTGATACCTCTGTGACTGTTGTTAGATATATACGTATTCAAGTCCTTCCATTTGAAATAAGCATTGCATGTTTCATCAATTCTGGCATCATCTATCGTGATGTACCCAAATTCATTATATACTGCCATATTTCCTGTTAGAGTGTTCTATCTCTGCACAGAAAAATTATAGCATACTTTAGTCACCCGATACCAGTCATTTATGAAAGTTGCGTTATAATGAGTTTCATCAGCTTTTTCAATTTCATTCCATCCCGTAATCCTAAGCGATAGAAGAATTCCTCTGTCTCCGCTCCGCTGTTAAATATGGCATTGCAGTATTTTGTAATCGTTTCCTCCTGCTCTGGTGTAAGCATAGCAATAACTTTCTGATATTCTTCCTCAATTCCATCTGGTTCTGTTACAGAAGGTTGGCTCATTTTCCACTCTGCATACGCTTTTCCCATGTGCTCTGTTATTGTCAGGTTGATAAAATCTTCAATTTCTTTTGTCATTTTCATTCATGGTCACCATACCTTTTTCACTTATTACTCTGTTAATATATCCAACATAGCCTGTATTGCTTCTTTCAGAATTAGCCCGTCTCTTAATCCCATACGGTAATAAAATTCATTCAGATCACTGCATTTGTTTGAAGTTTCTGTTATGTAATCAAATACAATCTTCCCCTGTTCCGGTGACAGTTTCCGAAGTACTTTCTGCAATTTCAATTCTAATTCCTCATTGAATGGATCATACTGTACTCCATCTTTTTCCTGATAAACCTGCTCCATTCTTTCCCCGATCAGGTCATTCATAAATTCTCTCATTCTCTCTGTTACTTCCATCTGCTTAATCTCCTTTTAAAATGATTTTGATTGTTTCCAGCCATACTACAGTCCAGCCCGAAAGAACAGGCAAGGTGTACAGCACAAAACCTATCACAAGCATTCTGATTGTCTCTGTGCCTGTCTCCTGCCCGAATCCATAGCCTAATATAGCTGTGATACAAATAATCCCCGACAAGACATGAAATATGATGGCAGACAGCCATGTAATGAACATAACCACCAACTGTATAATCGTCAGGCACATTCGCACTGGCAATAACAGAACTCTTATTATAATTCGCATAATCACCATGACTGTCCTCTCCTCTCACTGCTTCAAATATCTGCGGTAACTGTCCATAACTGAATCTGTGACACCGTTTTTATACACCTTTCGGATATCTACAATCTTTTCATCTTTCAACAGTTTCAGCCAATTCAACAGGTCTTTTCTGCTATTGGCAAAGTTACAGCATTTTCCATCAGCATATTCAATTCGGTATCTCATTAGCCCCTCCTACACATACACAATTCAGTCAGTATGATTTCATCTACCCGGCTTCTCACGTTGTTTGCCCGGCGAACCCACTCCATCTGGTCTTTTCGTTTCAATTCCTCTGTAATTCCTTCCTGCTCCATCATCTGATCCATCAGATAATCCCTTCGTTCTACACACTGCTCATTCAGGTCTGCAAGGTAAGTCCAGAGCTTTCCACTCAATGTCAGATAGGAATACAATCCGCTTTTATAGTCTTTCAAGTAATTTCTACGAATACTTCCGTAGAATCCGATATCACGTTTTTCATCCGGCACTGCAATCAATGGCAAATATATTTCTCCGACAAGAATATAATCCAGCCCGTTTTCTTCATCATGAATCAATGGCTCTAATTTTTTCATTTTCTACTACCTCTCTGCTTGCTTTCTCCCTGTCCCTGTGATACGATCAAGCCGAAGCGGTGACAGGTAAATCCTGATCCGGTTCAAGTTCAGACGGCTCTGGTTCTATTTTGCAGGTAGGCTCCAGAGCCTTCTTTTTTTGCTTATCTCTCCATTTTTTCGTCCTTGCAGTCGCTTTCTTACGTTCTTCCAAAACCTTTTCATATTCTTTCATAGCTTTCGGATCACCAGCCTTTGTAGCCTGTTCTATCTCTTTTGCTTTTTTCTGCCTTTTCTGGTAACTCCTTTTACCACTTGCCCGGTCTCTTTCCCGTCTTTCTCTTTCTTTTGCAAGAATCGCTTCATACTGCCGGATTGCTTCTTCATCGCCAGCTTCCGCAGCTGCTTTTATTCTGGCACGTTCTTCTGCTCTTTTCTGTGAACACTTTCTTGAAGCTATCCTCTGTCGTTCCCTTTTTGCTTCTGCCTTTCGTTGTTCCTCTTCCTGTCTGGCTTTTCGTTCCTGTTCCAATTCTTCTTCAGAAAAAGGTACGGCAAACTGTCCGATAAAATTGAAGTAAATATCAATCTGCTGTGTCCGTCCAGTTCCTTTTCCAACCGCTTCATGAACCATAATCTTATCAATAAATTCATTCAACATTCTCGGTGTGATTTCATCAAAGCTCTGATACTTTTTTACCAGCCGGACAAACCGATCTCCATTTCCTGCTGAATCCTCATTCTCTCCAAGCTCCTGTTCCAGTTCAGATACCTTTTCTTCCAGTTCCTGCTGTTCATCATCGTATTCCTTCATCATGCGGTTAAAATGTCTGTCAGGAATCTTTCCCAGCACATTTCCTTCATACAGGTTTTTAATCAAAGTATCCAGCTCTTGAATACGGTTCTTAGCTGCACGGATCTCTTTCTGTGAATCCTGTAAGAATCTTTCACTGTAAGTCTGCCTTAGTTGTCCCACCTGCTCCAAGAATTCTTTCTGATCGGTCAGCACAAATCTGGCAACTCTCCGTATGGAATCATCAACCAGCTGATCCAGTGCCGATGATGTTATGAAATGAAACGTACACTCTTTGTATCTATTTCCGTATGCGGAACAAGTAAAACTGCTGTCTGAATCATAACTTTTTCCATCTTTCCTTTTCTGGGCTTCTGGGCTTCGATAACTCATCCTGCTGCCACAATCCGCACAATACACCAGACCGGACAGCCTGTGCTTATAAGTTCCATTCGCAACACGCTTTGTAACTCTTTTTCGCAGTTTCTGTGCCTGCTGCCAGGTATCTTCATCAATGATTGCTTCATGGGTATTCTCGAAAATAATCAGTTCATCTTCTCTGGCTTTTCTTCTTTTCTTTGTCTTGAAGTTATCACAGATTGTTTTTCCAAGAATTGTATGTCCCATATATTCTCTTTTATCGAGAATCCCACTGACTGCGGTAGCATTCCATATATACGGATCATGATAGCTGTGATTTCTGCTCACTTCTCCATGCCTTTCCAGATACGCTGACGGAATCAAGATATGCTCTTTTGTAAGCATGTCAGCAATCTGTGCCGGTCCATATCCTTCGATTGCCAGATGATATATCTTTCTGACGACCACCGCTGCTTCTTCATCAACTAACAGATGATTTTTATCCTCTGTATCATGCTTATATCCATATGGGATAGCACCACTGCATCGTTTGCCGGATTTCATTCTTGACTTGAAAATAGCCTTAATCTTCTTACTTGTATCTTTGGCATACCATTCATTCATGATATTGAGAAACGGAGTAAAATCATTATCCGTAGGTTTGGCACTGTCAATGCTGTTATTGATCGCTATGAACCGAACATCTTTCTCCGGGAACAAAATCTCTGTGTAGTATCCGACTTTCAGATAATTTCTTCCCAGTCGGCTCATATCCTTTACACAAATGGTATCAATCAGTCCTGCTTCTACATCAGCAATCATCTTCTGGAATCCGGGACGATTAAAGGTAACACCGCTAAAACCATCATCTGTATAATGCCGGATATTGGTTAATCCCTTTGCCTGTGCATATTCCTCAAGATAATTCTTCTGATTTGTGATACTGTTGGACTCTCCCTGCAGTTCATCATCTTTTGATAATCGCTCATAGAGAGCTGTCAGTTTATTACTCCTTGCCATGTTCTTTTCACCTCCTTTCACTGAAATTTTTGCAAATACAGACAAATAAGCGTTTCTTTACATCCTTTGTTGTGAAGCAACGTTTGTTTCTCTGTACTTTATATATTAAGCCCTTCGGATCAGTGACCACATAGGAACTGTGCATCTGCATAAGGTTCGGCTTCACAAAAAAGCGTGTCTTACCGGAACCGGAACCACCGATCACAAGAATGTTTTTATTCCTTGCATACTTCGGCTGCTTTGGTCTGCCGGACATCATAAGACGCTCCGTTGCCGTTAAAAGCACGTTGTTTTCAAATACCGGATCGACATAAGGCTCTATGTCTTTGGCAGTTCCCCACCTTGCCGAACCATATTCTACTCCCTGCCGGAATTTCTTTGCATTTTTCACTTTATAATATACTACCATACGAAATCCTATCCCGCATCCCACGCCAACCAGTAAATCCCCCGGCATAAAACTAGGAAACGGGTTTACAAACGCACCTCCCATCCCATTGATCGTGTCCAACACCTTCTGTAATGTGTTATCTCCTGCCTGCTGTCCATACAGCCATGAAACCTTATTAAAGACATATCCAAATATCACATAGGGAGCGCATTTGAGGGCAAGCTGTTTCCCATTTACCCCTCTGCACTTTTCTTTGAGAATTTTCGGGATTGACTGCAAATCTTTTACAATCCCGTCAATGACCTTACTTATAGGCTCTGTCCGCTGTCTTTGTTTTTCTCTCTGCTCCGCTCCCTGTTCTTGTTCTGTGCGATCATCTTCTGAAGTCCTTTCAGTTTCTGCCGTAACGACGGACGCTGTTGCTTTTTCTCATTAACTTTTACAAATTCCTTGAACGCCTGTGCAATCACATCGGCATCCTTACCCTTAAAAAATACAAGGTATTTTGGCGGCTCCGTGGTCTTATCCCGCTTCACAGCGAAATCTACATTGTACTTTCTCGCCACACGCTCAAAAGCCTTAATGTTATCATCCGTGACCTCTATGGACTTCGCACCCGCTCCCTGACCTACCAGCTTTTTCACCGGTATTTTCCCGTGGGAAGGCTCTTTATGTTTCTGATGCTCCAGATACATCTTCATCGCCTTCTGGAGAACACTTGCGGTCAGTTTGGATGTCTTGATTGCAAGGGCAATCGTTTTTTGTGTTGTTTCCTCCTGCACAGTGTACCTCCTTCCTTATCTGCACCGATTGGATTCAAGGTGGAACCAACAGCCTGTGGATCTGTATTTTCATTCCCATATCTACAATTCCTCTCCTTCCTCATGTTCCCTGTCCCACCAGTTCAGTTCTTCCTCATAAAAATCATCGAAAGCCGCCTTAAGTGCTTCCTCCTGCCTTTTTGCCTTTATGACATCCCTCACTGCCTTTACGACAACTGCCCCTACTGCAATCGCAATCAATAACTTCTTTCCATTTTTTCTACTCATTTTTGTTCCTTTCCACTTCTGGTCATTTTGTCCAAAAGTCCCATAAATACAAAAAGGGCAGCTACAAACCTTTACGGTCTATAGCTGCCCTTGCGCTGTAATAATTCTATTTATTTATATAATGGATAATATAACAAATTATCTTTGAAAAAAATCTCCCCTAGATCACTTGCTTTGATTGGAAATGCAATATCACGCAAGCTCACACCTAAATCCAGTTTTAACGGTTCCTGTGTATCATTTATAAAAGAAATTCTAAATTCATTTTGGTATTCGTATTGTGGCATTTTCAAAAACGGATTCCATTCTATAAATCCATGCACATCTTCAGATTTCATATAATCTACAAAACCAAGCTGTGCTTTTGATATTTCGCTATGTTGCCTTAATGCGTTACACACTCGTTCAAAAAACTTTTTCCTATCCAACACTAAAACACCATATTCTCCAAATTCTTCACCCATTTTAGCAGGGAATGGCGAAATAATTTCTTTTGAGACATTAACATATGCCGTATATAACGATATTATTTTTCTACATCTGTTCTCTCCTCTTGAAAAGTTTTCAATTGTCCCTGGTTTATAATTTTCTGGATTATTTGTATAATCTCGAACCACAATCATCATCTTACCATCAACAGACTCCAAATTTGCAGACATAAAATCCGGGTTGTTATGCTCAATCAAAAAAGTATTTCCCTCATTCTCATCTCCACGTCCAAGATTATCACATTGTGCAAAAAAATCTGCGGTATTAAAAAACATTTTTCCATCAAGAAAGTCTTGCTGAAATTCTTGACATGATGTGAATTTTAACAGCATATATCCATCGTATCTTCCTTTAAATTGCTCACTAATACCAATATCCATTCCTTATCTGGTCCATTCCTTATCTCCTTAAAATTTATAACGCATCTATGTACTATAAATATTTTCCTAATACAAAACCTAATATTGCACTTAATATACAAAAGAAAAGATTCCAGAGAAAAGTTTTAGGAAACGATTTTTTTTCCTGCTTATTTAATGTGTTCTCCAATAAAACATTTAATGCCTCAACTTGCTGCTTATTCATCTCTGAAACTTGCTGACTTATTTCTGCATCTTTCTTCATCTGCACAAATAATTTCTTTTGCTTTTCCATTTCTAAAAGTGCATTATCAATTATGTCCTTTGATTCCTCTAGCTTTTTAGATACCACATCAATACTGTCAGAGATTTCTACTTGTCCCGATTTTCTTAGTTTTTCCTTATCTAAGACTCTTTTTATTTGTTTTAAATCAATTCCAATAATATTTGATACAAGTGATATATATATTTCTGAAAAATCTAACGACATATCCATAACTCACTTTCCAAACTTTTTAGTATTTCATCTATATTATAGCCCCAAAAGTGATATTTTTCTATATACTTCTATGCATTCAAATATATCGTACATAGTTCCGCATACATCTTTCCATCATCAAATTTCACATAAAGCTCTGATATCTCCAGAACTTCTACTTTTGGATGACGCTGTAAGATTTTCTGAAACCACACAATGTCATTCTTCGTTCCCATCAATCTGACTTTTAACATTAGTCTGCTCCTCCAAATAAGGCATACAGTTCCCGGTTATAAGTCGCATACTCCGGATAGCGGATCTGTATCGCCTGCCAAAAGAAAGGTGCATAGGCACAGCAGAACAAGTCCTCCACTGTAT
>OGCO01003520.1_pt1 | contig 18223 bp, 13 predicted proteins | sample 1570171 | NCBI WGS metagenome assembly OGCO01 (sample SAMEA4370583, study PRJEB24528) | human gut metagenome | reverse complement strand
AAATTTGTCAATGACGGGCAACTGGCTATGTTCTGATTATATCGAACTCACGTTAAATAACACTAATAAATAGTTAAATAATCTCTTTATTTTCTTGTATCTTTCTACGATAGATTAAATTATATTTTATATCCTGTATATTCATAGGCGGCAAGGAATCATATAATAGTGACATTTTTTGCTGCCTTTTTTCGGCAAGTTGTAGACGTTGTTTTAAGTAAGATTCATCGTAAGTTTCAAGATATAAATAGCGGCAGAGCTCATTAGCACGAAGACAGTTATCTATATACTCATTTTGTAGACGGGTAGTAGACATAGTTTTATAATATTCGACATATTTAGGCATAGACTTAAGGCAGATTTGAGTAGGTAAGAACCAATATTTTTTGAGGATAGTTTTTTCATTATCTTCAATATGGAATTTATAAGTAGGGTCAAGAACTTGAGCAATAGAGATACGTTTAGAGATAAGTTTACACAATTCAGTATGAGCATCACGAATTTGTTTAGGTAGTACAACGGAAAGAGTAGGGAAGTAGATACGGCGGAAGTATCCGGGCATAGTTATAGTTTGAGTATAGCCAGTGAAAGGGTCAGTAGCAGTTATTTTAGTATCATCAGGATGAGAACGATAATGTTCTAGGAATCTACGGGCATATTCAGCACCAAGACCACCATTTTTGCGGGAAGTAAGAAAGAATAGAGGATTTTTACCTTTTGGGGGTAGAAATTGTTTTTTCATGTATTTCATAACATAGGCAATAGCACCTTGTTTACAAGGAAGACAGTAGGCAAAGCCAAGGGATTCCATAATAGGAGAACCATCAGAGTTATATTTACCAGTGAAGCAAGTCCAGCAGGATTCAATAAAGTGTAAAACAGAAGTAATAGTACGGAAGTGTTCAGAATCATTGGGGAAGTTCCAAAGAATCATGTGATAGTGTGGACGTTTAGATTTAGAGCCATATTCACCAACAGCGACATAACGGAGATTATGAGATATATTTAGACGGTCTAGTTTTATACGTAGACGTTTGAGGAATAATTGTATTTCCTCTTTAAAGATACCACATTTAGGCAAGTGTTCATTATTATAAGTAAGTGTAAGAAAGTAAGGCATAGAGGTAGAAGTAGCATTTTCACAAATAGCACGGAAAGCCCATTCACGGGACTTTTTATCACGGCAAAGTTCACATTTACCACAGGGAACAAGTATAAACATTGGGAAAGTTTCACCAGTATGTTTGTTAACGATATAATAATCATCTATATTATCAGGAGTAACACCAAAGCGATAGGGATTAAATTTCCATTCAGGAAAAGAGTATTTAAAATACTCTGCAATCGAGTTAGTTATAGTAGTATCACCGTTAGGAGTATGATAAGTTTTATATGTAGTAAGTAAGTATTTGAGTTGAGAGTTCCGTATAATAACGGGATTCTCACAATATATTTGTTTCATAAGAGTAGGGGATTAAGCTCACAGAAGGAGCACTTAGGGCAATACGTAACTGAAAGCTAGTTTAAAACGCTCATTTTCAAAGGCGTGTCAGTTACTCTGTATATATCAAGTTATAGCGGACGATTTTGGAAGAAATCGTAAAAAAGCCGGGGAACAGCCCGGCTTAATTTACTTAAGAGGAGAGACAGATTTTACCATCAATTCAATAGAACGGAAACACTTAGAAAGAAAATGTTCAGTACCATCAGAACTAAGATGAGAATTTAACTGCATAAGTTTCTCATAATTATCCGTTTGTAAAGCCTTAATCATTTCCGTTTTTTGGGCGGCATCTAAACGACTAGTAGCCTGAATAATCCTTTCTGTACCTTGTTTTAAAAAGGTAAGAGCAGCAGAAGCATCATTAACATTCGTACGAGATATAGATTCAGCTATATCATACGGAAGCATTGCCATAATACGCTTAGCAGTGCTACGATTAACAGAAACCTTAGATAGAATTTCAGAAATTTCATAACGTTGTTTATCTTTTCTTAAGTTATATTCAAGCATTGCTTGAACTTGTTGAAAAGTACGATTTTCCATTTGGCTCTGCAAATCCCCTATCTTTTTTTGAGATTCTTTTACACTTTGTTGCATTACTTTAATCTGTTCAGCAGCCACTTCAATCTGTTTACCTTTTAGACCAGCATCAGCAAGCTTTTGTTTTACATCAGCTTCATTTATTTCTGTTTGACCTTTCAAGAGTTTAGGCAACCACTCATTATTGATAGTTTGTCCGACAGTTTCAGAATCAACCTTATCGGCTTGACTTTCTGCAAGTTTAGCTTGCGCATTTGTCAAGCGGGCATTAGCAGCAATAGAGGCAGCTTCACCAATAGTAGGACCGTTGGCAACAGGCGAATAATCCATAGGAGTAGCACCTTCGCCAGCAGTCATTTCAGGAGAAGCAGCAGACAAATTTTGTTGACCGTACATCAAATCAGGATTCAAACCAGCAGATTTATAACGATTCATTTGATTCAATGGAGTATTATACTCATTTTCTCTATTCCATTGGTCTATGTTCCATTGATTCTGCTGTTTGGCAAGGTTCAAATTATAATCACGGGTTTTCTGATTTTCTTCACGCTGAAAATCAAGATACTTATTTAGCTGTTTTTTCTTTTGGACAAATGAACCAATACCGGACGCTATATTCCAAGTATTGGCGATTGCACCATTTATCCAACCGCCAATATCCATAATTAACCAAATTTACGTTTATCAACTTTATGTGCTTTAAGCACTTTATTTTTGGCAACTTGTTCAAGCTCCCAAAGTTCACACATATCAGCGGAACGCTTGAAAACGGGTTCAACATCCCAAGATTTAGCAGCAGAGATAGCGTCACCTTCAAGAAATTGTTTTTCATTGGGAAGGTTGACGGCAATACCTCTATCAGTCAACTCCTTGATATTTTGAGGCGTCAAAGCAAGACCGGGTTTTGTGATTTCATAATCAACACCTGTTTGTAATTTACAAGTACAAGGACGCAATTGCGCTTTTAAAATACGTTTAGCCATAATAGTAAAATTAAAAGTTAATATTTTTAGGGTATAGCACCGCACGCTCTGGCGTGCTGATGTTCCGTCGACGGATACCAAGGTGCTAGACGCTGCCAGGTGCTACGCGCACCTAAGCGTACCTCTCGACGTTCAAACGCCACGCAGGCTTTTTTTTTAATACCCCTAGAATCGAATTTTTACAAACAATTTAAATCGCGCGCGCAAAAAATGCACGCACGAAGTTAATATTATTTAATACTAAGATGTACATAAACAGCAACACCATAATATTGCTCTTTTAATTCATGATAATAATCAAGCATCTCCAAATAAGTAAAACACTTAAATTCCTCACGAATAGTTTTCATAACATCTTTAGTATCAAAATAACGGAAAATATAATACTCTCTCATCAATCCAACCTAGGAATAGCAACACGAGCAATCGGAAGTTTACACGTACAATCCAACCAAATTTGACCGTAGATTTTATCCGTTGTTTCGGTAACTGCAAACACATCAGTTACTTGTTCAGGGTCTACAAGCAAGAAACTTTGAGCAAGTTCCGGTTTTTCATTGAAAACACGGTGCATAAGGAAGTTACTCAAACTAGTACGGAACAAACCGTGAGCAACATCATACTTTTGTACATACTCATACCAAGGTCTATTATAACCGAAAGTTTCGGTAAGAGTATCAGGGTTAGCATTATACGCCTGAATAGGGCAGACCTCATTATATTTAATAGGTTGGAAGCCAATCAAGTTAAATTCAGGTTGATAATGTTCCATGAGACCACGGTAAGTAAAGTGTTTAGGCAACAACTGTGTATAAACGGGCAGGGGAGTAACAACAAGAATACCCATAATAATAGACTCTTCATCACAAAAGCACTCTATATTAGCGTTAGCTTCACCACGAACACCAGCAAGACCGGATTGAGAACCAAGAGCAGTAGCATAATCACCAGAGCCGGATACGGCATTTTGATCAACTGTTTGGGTAACACTGTTAACATCAATATCACGGGAGACACCTCCGAAGAATTCAGGGAGAAGTAAATCAGCGTAACGGACCTTAACAGCAAAACGTCCTTCAACAATATCTTTATAGGAGTAACCTTTGCGCATGTTAAGTTCCAAGAATTTTTGGTAACAATTTACCATACGTAAATCCGGAATAGAAATACCGGAAGTAGCCAAATCGTAAAGGCTACGCGCCTGGCGAACGGCTGTACCGTTATCAAGTTCAAGATATTCAACACCTTCAAGACCTTCATCAGAAGTTTTAAATGAAAGACCATACTTTTTGCCGTCTTCATCTACAAGAGCAGTTTTAACAAGTTCAGTACGGGTACCATCATCATTTGAAACGGTTTGAGTATAGGTAGTAATACCAACAAGTGGGGCATTACCTTGTTGAGGAGATTGAACGGCAGTAGTTAGGAAATCTTTTTCCCAATTAGCATAGCGAAGTTCATACAAAGTATCATCAGCACCTCCGGCATCATTCGGAATCCAAGTGTTATACTGTACTTGACCGTTCAGATAGTAAGGGTTGTTACGGTTATCACGGATAAAGGAATTATAGATACCTTCATAAGCACGGAAACCATAGGCAAGAATTTTTTGTTGTTTATCCTTATTGGCAGATTCAGAATTATACCACGGAGAAGAGGCAAGAGTAACATCAGAAGGAGCAGTAACAGAATAAGAACCAGTTAAAACAGAGGGTTTGAAATCATTACCAATAGTAGAAACAGCAATAGGACCAGTAACAGTAGACACAATACCAGTAGAGGAATTATCAGACTTACGAGCCTTAATAATAATAGCAACATATCTCACAGGAGAGCCATACGAACCGGGATTAACAGTAACATAAATACCCTCTGAATCAGTACCACCGGAAGAAACACCAATACAAGTACGGGAAGAATCAAAAAACAAATAAGTAGAATTAGCTACAAAATTATCCCAAGTAGATTCTACAGTAGTAGTAACACCTAAACGAAGTTCAAAGGCAGGAGTATCCATAGGAATATCAGCAGAAAAAGCATAAGACATACCGCAATAACGCTCACGTACCTCAATATCAGAATCTAAAATAGAACCAAGTTTACGACCAATAAAATAAGGTCTAACAATATCATCATCAGTAAGGTCAATATCAGTATTCAAAACCTGTGTAGAATAGGGGACAAACTCATAACCAGGATACCAAACAGGCGTAAGATTAAAAGGTTGACCATATTTGCCAATATGAGTAGTAGGCAAACCAAGATAATCACCAAGAGAACCAGTAGAACCCATTGCACGGAGTTTTTCAGTAGAGTTGAAATCGATATACGGCTCTTCAAGACCTTCACGGAAGTTACCAATAAAGTCCTTATAGTCTTTCCAAAGAGCACGCAGAGGATAGCGGAAGAATGAAATACGAGCTTTCATGCGGGTCTGAATAGGAAATACCATAGGCATAAACTGAAGACCAAAGCGAGGGTTTACACGGAAAGAAGTCTTAGCAGGTACAAGGTCACAGAAGATTGGAGTGATACGACCGATTTGAGTAGTAAGGTTGTTAGCATGAGACCAGTCAAAGTTATTGACTTTTACGTCATTATCGACGTCAAGAGTAGCATCAAAGATATTATCAGCCATTGTTAAAAGTTTTTAGGATTAATATTTATGTGAGTTGAATCAACAGACGAGGTAGACGTTTGTTCCGTCTTTTGAGTACTATTCGAGTTGTTTTTTGATACGGATAGTGAAATCGTGCAAGCGGTACTAAGTACAATAGCCGATACCGTAGTGATGAGAGTACAGATAGCGGTGATGATAGCTTTAATTTGTTCATTTGTCAATTTCATTTGGAATAATTTTAAATTGTGGATTAGTAATTTGTTCATATTTAGCTAGAAACAGCTTATCAGGGTTATAACGTATCAAATTATCACGTAGTTTTTCAGCCTTGCGGATAGTATCAAATTCACCAAGGAAGAAAGAAGTAATACGTTCTTGAGAGGCACGGTAGAGTACATCAATAGTAACTTTTAGTAAGTATTCGGGTTCTTGTTTAGCCATTAGTCAGTAATTAAAGTAATTGTACAAATGTATTGAGGGAGAACGTTAATAGACTTAGCTATCCTACGAGCTTCAGAAATAGTTATACCAAAAACACTAAAACGACCAACGTTAGTAAATTTAGTAACACGACGACCAGTAATACAAGAAACGAACACAGCATTTACATCAAAATCGAAATCATGCTTTTCTTCAAAAGCTTGTTTCATGTTGTATTTTTCACATTTTTTCATATTAAACATTAATTATAGGGATTATCACAATAGTGCCAAGTAACATTAGAATATTTCCGTTCGTATTTTGAAAGATGTTTTTCAAACTCTTTATAGGTACATTCCAAATAAGCGCATAAACACTCATTTTTAGTATCATAAGTAATACAGAACCATTGTTTTTTTTGTGAAGTTTTTGCAGCCAATAATATTAAATGCTTTTAATTATTACACTACAAAGATAGATATAATATATATTATGTTTAATTAAAAAGGGGCAATATAATAACATTGCTCTTTTTTAATTTACATCAATTAAAAAATGCATATTCCCTCAAATGTATTTTTTGATTATCTGGATTATAAAAAAAGAAGGTTACTATTTCTAGCAACCTTCCTTCCTTTTTCAAGACTTATAATTTTCCTGAAAACGATTACTTCATAAGCTTATCAATTTCTTCAAATTCAGGTCCCATATTCAAGTTATAGTAAACTCTATAAAGACCTTGTAACCATAAATCTTGTTGATCAGGTTTCAAAGCTCTAGCTTTTTCATAGAATGGTTTAGCTTCTTCGTAGAATTTCTTAACTACAGCCTGTGCTTCAGCATATTTAGGATCATTGATATCTGTTGTTGCTTTATCAGCATAATCCTGTGCTTTCATCAAATATACCAAACCCACATTTGAGTATGCTTCTGCATATTCCGGATCAGCCGCAATAGCTTTCTTGTAGTATTCAATTGCATTATCATATTCTTTCATATTATGATAAAGATATGCTTTTACATACAAATACAACTTATTATTCGGATCATTAGATAACATTCTATCAGCAAACTCCATAGCTTTTGAGGCTTGATTAGAGCTATTATAATAATCAACCAAATTAGCAAAGAAATAATCATTTCCAGGGAACTTTAGGATACCCTCTTCCAAAGATTTAATCCAAGCAACAGTATCACCTTTAGCTTTATAAGCATCAGCCATCAATTGCATTGCAAATTTACCTCCGTCCTTATCAGATAAAGCCATTGGGGCATACTTAATAATTGCATCTTTATCACCTACCCTATCAGCAGCCAATGTAGCATAATATGCAATTTGTGGGATAAGAGTATCATTCTTAGCCAATTCTTTATCAGCTAGCATTGGATATGAAGCTGATTCAACATATGTTGCAAAGAATTTCAAAGCTTCTTTATTCTTATCCAAATTAAAATACTGAATACCACCATTAATCAAATTAGAACGTTCAGCCAACATACTTGACGCGTTTGATTTCCGGTATTTGTTTTTAACTTTCCCCTTTTCATTAGGTATTTCCGCTAATTCATCACACTTAGTATAGTACTCATACATTTTCAGTATACTATTATATACTTTCAATGTATCATACGGTTTTTTCAAAAAAGCATTTTTCATTTGCTCTTCGTTGATACGTCTCTGAATAAATCCAGCAACGTCCCATGTGTCAGCAAGATCCTTCGTTTCAGGATTCTTCATAGCTTCTTTAATAAGCTGCTCAGCCTGCTTAAAATTAGGTTTTACGTCATTAGCCATACTCTTTGCTTCTTTCACATTTTTCATCTGTGCGAATGAGAAGCTAACAGCCATCAATAAAACCATCGAAAATAATACTCTTTTCATGATTGTTGTTTGATTAATTATTAATATTATGTCTATTCCTCGATTTCGTTGTTGCTTTCGTTTTCATTTACGTCTGCTGCATCATCAATATCAGGAGCATCAGCATTTGGATCACTCACAATTGTTCCTTCTGCTTCTTCTGCCGGAATTTCATCTTCAAGACTTTCTGTCATAACCTTACATACCGAGCCAATCTGGTCGTTACGTTTTTCTAGATTTATCAGACGGACACCTTGAGTAGCACGGCCCATAATACGAACATCAGCCACTTTCAAACGAATAGTGATACCAGACTTATTGATAATCATCAAGTCATTTTCATCGGTTACTGACTTGATTGTTACTAACTTACCTGTTTTTTCGGTAATATTCATGGTCTTCACACCCTTACCGCCACGGTTCGTCTTACGATAGTCTTCTATTTCAGAACGTTTACCATATCCTTGTTCGGAGACTACCATTACAGATTCTGTCTCCAAATCTTTGATACAAATCATTCCTACTACTTCATCCTGACCATCATTATCCAACGTAATGCCACGCACACCTGTTGCTGTACGTCCCATTACACGAACTGCTGCTTCATGGAAACGAATTGCACGTCCATTGCGGTTTGCAATGATGATTTCATTATTTCCATTCGTCATACGAACTTCAATTACGCTATCATCTTCGCGGATAGTTATAGCATTTACACCATTCTGACGAGGACGAGAATACTGTTCAAGTAATGTCTTCTTTATTACACCTTTCTTAGTACAGAACAATACATAATGACTATTAATGAACTCAGAATCCTCCAAACTCTTCACACGCAAGTATGCAGTTACATTATCGTCCGAGTCAATATTCAACAAATTCTGAATAGCACGTCCCTTAGAATTCTTCGTTCCCTCAGGTATTTCATATACTTTCAACCAATAGCACTTGCCTTTTTGTGTAAAGAACATCATCGTATTGTGCATGGTAGCAGGATAGATATGTTCTACAAAGTCTTCATCACGGGTCTCCGTACCTTTCGAACCTACACCACCACGATTTTGTGCACGGAATTCAGTCAACGGAGTACGTTTGATATAACCCATATGAGAAATTGTAATAATCATCTGATCATCTGCATAGAAGTCTTCCGGATTGAACTCTTCTGAAGAATAAACAATTTCAGAACGACGTTCATCTCCATATTTCGTTTTAACTTCCAACAATTCATCTTTCATTACCTGACGGCATACTTCATCATCAGCCAAAATACTTTCCAAATAAGCTATCTGCTTCATTATTTCTTCGTATTCCGCATGAAGCTGATCCTGCATCAGACCTGTCAATTGACGCAAACGCATTTCTACAATTGCGCGAGACTGAATTTCTGTCAGGTTGAATCGCTCAATCAAGCCTGCAATAGCGTCATTAGGAGTTTTTGCTGCACGAATGATACGAATTACTTCATCAATATTATCCGAAGCGATAATCAAACCTTCAAGAATGTGCGCACGTTCTTTCGCTTTACGAAGATCGAACTGAGTACGACGAATAACAACTTCGTGTCTATGTTCGATGAAATATTTAATTAAATCTCTCAGATTCAACGTTTTTGGACGTCCATGAACCAAAGCAACATTGTTTACGCCAAAAGATGTCTGCAAAGCTGTCATTTTATAGAGTTTGTTCAACACTACACTTGCATTTGCATCACGTTTGATGTCAATAACAATGCGCATACCGTCACGGTCAGACTCATCGTTGGCATTTGAGATACCTTCTATTTTCTTATCATTTACAAGATCAGCTATATACTTAATCAACTCGGCCTTATTTACATTATAAGGGATCTCGGTTATTACGATCTTATCATGTGTCTGTCCGCTTTCGATTTCGGCTTTCGCACGCATAATTACACGTCCTCGTCCAGTCAAATATGCCTCGCGTACACCACTCACACCATATATAAACCCGCCAGTAGGGAAATCTGGTGCTTTGACAAATTCCATCAGTTCCTCTACTGTAATTTCCGGATTATCAATATATGCTTCACATGCTTCAATTACTTCCGAAAGATTATGAGGAGGCATATTGGTAGCCATACCTACAGCGATACCGGATGCTCCGTTCACCAGAAGATTCGGAATACGTGTCGGCATAACTTTAGGTTCTACCAACGTATTATCAAAGTTAGGCTCAAAATCGACGGTTTCCTTATACAGGTCATCCATCATTGCTTCACCCAACTTATTAAGACGAGCTTCTGTATAACGCATAGCAGCAGGGCTATCACCGTCTACAGAACCAAAGTTCCCCTGTCCATCTACCAAAGGATAACGCATTGCCCATTCCTGAGCCATACGCACCATTGCAAAATAAACAGAAGAATCTCCATGAGGATGGTACTTACCGAGTACCTCACCCACGATTCTGGCTGATTTCTTATAAGGTTTGTCTGAAGTATTGCCCAATTCCATCATTCCGTATAAAATTCTACGGTGAACAGGCTTAAATCCATCTCTAACATCCGGAAGGGCACGTGAAACGATGACCGACATGGAGTAGTCAATGTACGATGACTTCATTTCCTCCTCGATGTTAATCTTTATAATTCTGTCTTGTTCAAGCATTTAAAATGATTATTAATTATACATTCTACGGTTTGTGAAAAACCACGCTAAAGTACTACTTTTCCCCGATATACGAAAGTTTTTAGAAAGAAAGTTTTAGCATGACCGGGACGACAATTCATTAAACTTTAAAATTCGAAAATAAAAAGATAAAAACGATAAATATAATATGGAAAGATAGATAACATTGGTAAAAAAGAGCTGGATATTTGTTATACCTTATATATATAATGCAAATACACCGTTTTTATGGCACGCCATTTGTAGATATAAGAAATAAAGCAAATATTGCAATACAAACTTGATTAATGCGTATATTTGCCAGTGAATAACCCTTAGAAGAAAAGGAAAAGTATGAATAATCAATTCTCACAAAGAGTTTCCGACATTATCGTCTATAGTAAGGAAGAAGCGAATCGGTTGAGAAGTAGGTATATAGGCCCTGAGCACCTGCTTCTGGGAATCCTTCGTGACGGTGAAGGAAAAGCTATCGAGATATTGTCTAAACTCAACACCAATCTAGCTGCAATAAAGCAACAGATTGAAGCTCAACTGAAGGCAGAAGCTGATGATATGTTATTGCCTGATGCAGAGGTACCGTTATCTAATGATGCGGCAAAGATATTAAAAATGTGTATTTTAGAAGCTCGTGGAATGAAAAGTAACATCGCTGATACAGAACATGTATTATTGGCTATTTTAAGAGAAAAAAACAATATGGCAGCTTCCGTACTTGAAGCAAACGATATAAATTATGTGAAAGTACTGGAGCAAGCTACATTGCAGCCAGATATAAACTCTGGTATGGGCTTTACGGAAGACGATGATGATGACGAAGAAATGTCCTCTCCCCGTTCCGGCAGAGGTGGTTCGGACGAACGCCAACAAGCACAAACCGCTTCAAAGAAGCCGTCTAATGACACACCGGTACTTGACAATTTCGGTACTGACATGACAAAAGCGGCAGAAGAAGGACGCCTGGATCCCGTTGTCGGCAGAGAGAGAGAAATCGAACGTTTAGCGCAGATCTTAAGCCGCCGCAAAAAGAACAATCCGATTTTGATTGGTGAGCCTGGTGTAGGAAAATCAGCGATTGTTGAAGGTCTTGCATTAAGAATCATTCAGAAAAAGGTTTCGCGGATTCTGTTTGATAAACGAGTGGTTGCTCTTGATATGACTGCTGTTGTAGCAGGAACCAAATATCGTGGACAATTTGAAGAACGTATTCGTTCCATTCTCAATGAATTACAGAAAAATCCGAATGTAATATTATTCATTGATGAAATCCACACGATTGTAGGCGCAGGCTCTGCGGCAGGTTCTATGGATGCTGCCAATATGCTAAAACCGGCATTGGCAAGAGGAGAAATACAATGTATCGGTGCTACCACTCTTGATGAATATCGTAAGAACATTGAGAAAGATGGCGCTTTGGAACGTCGTTTCCAAAAAGTAATAGTAGAACCGACTACCGCTGCCGAAACTTTGCAGATTTTGCGTAATATCAAGGATAAATATGAAGATCACCACAATGTGTATTATACGGATGAAGCATTGGAAGCATGTGTCAAGCTGACAGACCGCTATATCACAGATCGTAATTTCCCTGATAAAGCTATTGACGCTTTAGACGAAGCCGGTTCACGTGTACATCTTACCAATGTCAATGTGCCCAAAGAGATAGAAGAACAAGAAAAACTGATCGAAGAAGCCAAAAGCAAGAAAAACGAAGCTGTGAAATCGCAGAATTTCGAACTTGCAGCCAGCTTCCGTGATAAAGAAAAAGAGCTTTCTGTCCAATTGGATGAGATGAAAAAAGAATGGGAAGCCAATCTGAAAGAAAACAGGCAAACTGTTGATGCAGAAGAAATTGCCAATGTCATCTCAATGATGTCAGGCATTCCGGTACAACGGATGGCACAGGCTGAAGGTATCAAGCTCGCAGGTATGAAAGAAGATTTGCAGGCTAAAGTCATCGCACAAGATACAGCAATAGAAAAACTGGTTAAAGCTATTTTGCGAAGCCGTGTAGGGCTAAAAGATCCTAATAAGCCAATTGGCACATTTATGTTCTTAGGCCCGACAGGAGTTGGTAAAACTCACTTAGCAAAAGAGTTAGCCAAATATATGTTTGGTTCTGCTGATGCACTGATTCGTATAGATATGAGTGAATATATGGAAAAGTTCACTGTTTCACGCCTGGTTGGAGCACCTCCGGGATACGTAGGATATGAAGAAGGTGGTCAGCTGACAGAAAAAGTGCGCCGTAAACCATACTCGATTGTATTGCTTGATGAGATAGAAAAAGCACATCCGGATGTGTTCAACATCTTGCTTCAGGTTATGGATGAAGGTCGTCTGACTGACAGTTATGGCAGAATGGTAGATTTCAAAAATACTGTTATTATCATGACTTCCAATATAGGAACCCGTCAGCTGAAAGAATTTGGACGTGGCGTTGGTTTTGCGACACAAAGCCGCCTGGATGATAAGGAATTCTCGCGAAGCGTAATACAAAAAGCTCTAAACAAATCATTCGCGCCCGAATTCATCAATCGTGTAGATGAGATAATCACGTTTGACCAGCTTTCTCTGGAAGCAATAACAAAGATTATAGACATAGAGCTGAAAGGATTGTATGATAGAATAGAATCTATTGGTTACAAGCTTGTTATTGAAGATAAGGCGAAAGAATTTATCGCCGGCAAAGGATATGACGTACAATATGGCGCCCGTCCTTTGAAGCGAGCAATTCAAACTTATCTGGAGGATGGCTTATCCGAGCTCATCATTTCCTCCTCTTTGAAGGAGGGAGATACTATTCAGGTATCTCTCAATGAAGAAAAAGGTGAATTGGAGATGAAAGTTGTCACTCCGGAATAATATTATTTCCTGAATAAGAAAATAAAATAATATGCCATAATGTCAGACCTTCGGGTCTGGCATTTTTTTTGTCTCTATCTGAACAAACATCAATTAAAATTAATCAATAGATAAACTAAAAAATATACGTATTATGCAAAAAGGTAATATTGGGGTTACAACAGAGAACATTTTCCCTATCATTAAAAAGTTTTTGTACAGTGACCATGAGATTTTTCTGCGCGAGTTAGTATCCAATGCAGTAGACGCCACTCAAAAGCTGAATACGCTTGCTTCTATTGGCGAATTTAAGGGTGAACTGGGTGATTTAACCGTTCACGTTGAATTGGGCAAAGATACCATTACTATTTCTGACCGTGGTATCGGTTTGACTGCAGAGGAAATTGAAAAGTACATCAATCAAATAGCTTTTTCAGGAGCTAACGACTTCCTGGAGAAATACAAGAATGACGCAAATGCCATTATCGGACATTTCGGACTTGGCTTCTACTCTGCTTTTATGGTTGCAAAGAAAGTGGAAATTATCACTAAATCATACAGAGACGGTGCACAAGCCGTAAAATGGACTTGTGATGGCAGCCCTGAATTCACTATTGAAGAAATTGAAAAAGCTGATCGTGGATCAGACATCATCTTATACATTGATGATGACTGCAAAGAATTCCTCGAAGAAGCACGTATTTCCGAGCTTCTGAAGAAATATTGCAGCTTCCTTCCTGTTCCCATTGCATTTGGGAAAAAGAAAGAATGGAAAGACGGCAAACAGGTAGAAACAGCCGAAGATAATATAATCAATGATACCACTCCTTTGTGGACACGTAAACCTAGCGAACTTTCGGATGAAGATTACAAATCATTCTATAGTAAGTTATATCCAATGTCTGATGAACCACTATTCTGGATTCACCTGAATGTTGATTATCCATTCCATTTGACTGGTATCCTCTATTTCCCGAAGGTAAAGAGCAATATTGAATTAAATAAGAATAAGATTCAGTTATATTGCAACCAGGTATATGTTACGGACTCGGTTGAAGGTATTGTGCCGGACTTCCTGACTTTGTTGCATGGCGTAATCGATTCTCCGGATATTCCGTTGAACGTTTCCCGTTCGTATTTGCAAAGCGACTCGAACGTGAAGAAGATTTCAACTTATATCACAAAGAAGGTTTCCGACCGTTTGCAGTCTATATTCAAGAATGACCGCAAGCAGTTTGAAGAAAAGTGGAATGATTTAAAAATATTTATCAATTATGGAATGCTCACACAAGAGGATTTCTATGATAAAGCGCAAAAATTTGCCCTTTTCACCGATACAAATGACAATCATTATACATTTGAAGAGTATCAGACCCTTATTAAAGATAATCAGACAGATAAAGATGGAAACCTAATCTATCTGTATGCAAATAACAAGGATGAGCAATATAGTTATATTGAAGCTGCCACCAACAAAGGATACAATGTTCTGCTCATGGATGGCCAGTTGGATGTAGCTATGGTGAGCATGCTGGAACAAAAACTTGAAAAATCCCGTTTCACTCGTGTAGACAGCGATGTCGTTGACAATCTTATTGTAAAAGAAGATAAGAAAGGTGAAACGTTGGAAGCCAATAAACAGGATGCAATCACAACAGCCTTCAAGAGTCAATTGCCTAAAATGGATAAAGTTGAATTCAATGTCATGACACAGGCATTAGGAGAAAATTCAGCTCCAGTCATGATTACTCAAAGCGAATATATGCGTCGTATGAAGGAAATGGCGAATATTCAGGCCGGAATGAGTTTCTATGGTGAAATGCCTGATATGTTTAATCTAATTCTGAATTCAGACCATAAGTTGATAAAACAGGTATTGAATGAAGAAGAAAGCGCTTGCCAGGCAGAAGTAGCTCCGATACTTTCTGAAATGGACAATGTCAACAAACAACGCAATGAGTTGAAAGACAAGCAAAAGGATAAAAAAGAAGAAGAAATCCCCACATCAGAAAAAGATGAACTAAACAATCTGGATAAGAAGTGGGATGATCTGAAAAGTAAGAAAGAAGCTATCTTTATCGGCTACGCAAGCAATAATAAAGTTATCCGCCAGCTGATCGATTTGGCCTTATTGCAAAACAATATGCTAAGAGGTGAAGCTTTGAATAACTTCGTAAAACGTAGCATAGAATTGATTTAATATCGCCCCTTTAAACATTACACATACTTCAAGCAAGAGCATTCAACGTTAAATACACGTTGTAATGCTCTTTTTCAATTTAAAACGATCGGTAAAATATCGATTAATTGAAAAGTATTGTATATATTTGAACACTTAATAGACAAAAAATTCAATTGTTTGATTTGGGTTATGAGAAAGATTTTTTTAGTGTTAATTACTTTATGGCTGATTATTCCGGCTATCCATGCCCAAAAAGTAGGACTTGTATTAAGCGGTGGTGGCGCCAAAGGGATGACACACATCGGTATCATTCGCGCTTTGGAAGAAAACAGCATTCCTATTGATTACATTGCAGGCACTTCTATGGGAGCCATTATCGGTTCTTTATATGCCATGGGATACTCTCCTGACGACATGGTAGAACTTCTCAAGTCGGAAGACTTTAAACGATGGTATTCCGGAGAAGTGGAAGAGAAATATGTATATCACTTCAAAAAGAATCTTCCCACTCCCGAATTCTTCAATATTCGTTTTTCATTCAAGGATTCATTGAAAAGTTTGAAACCTCAATTCCTGCCTACCAGTGTTGTCAATCCGATTCAGATGAATCTCGTTTTTGTAGACCTATATGCACGTGCCACAGCCGCTTGTAAGGGAGATTTTGATAAACTTTTTGTTCCTTTCCGTTGCATTGCGTCCGATGTATACAACAAGAAACAATTAGTCATGAAGGAAGGAGATTTAGGAGATGCCGTCAGAGCTTCCATGAGTTTCCCATTCATGTTTAAGCCTATTGAAATAGACAATGTATTAGCCTATGACGGAGGTATTTATAATAACTTCCCTACAGATGTCATGAGAGATGATTTTCATCCGGATGTCATCATAGGAAGCGTCGTGTCAACCAATCCCACTAAACCCAAAGAAAATGATCTCATGAGTCAAATTGAGAATATGGTGATGCAGAAAACCGACTATTCCATTCCGGACTCCATGGGGATTTTAATGACGTTCAAATATGACAATGTTAATCTAATGGATTTTCAACGCATTGACGAATTACACGATATAGGATATAATCGAACCATCAGCATGATGGATTCAATCAAAAGTCGTATTCATCGGCGTGTAAATCTGGACAATATACGTTTAAGAAGAATGGTATACCGGAGTAATTTTCCGGAGCTACGCTTTAAAAATATCATCATCGACGGAGCTAATCCACAACAACAAGTATATATTAAAAGAGAATTTCATAAATCAGATACCAAAGAATTCACTTATGAGGATTTAAAACAAGGTTATTTCCGATTGTTATCTGATAAAATGATTTCCGAAATTATACCGCATGCAATTTATAATCCGGAAGACGACACCTACGATCTGCATTTAAAGGTGAAATTAGAAAATAATTTTGCTGTGCGGTTGGGAGGAAATATATCCACTTCCAATTCCAATCAGATCTATCTGGGGCTTAGCTATCAGGATTTAAACTACTATGCCAAAGAGTTTATCCTTGACGGGCAACTCGGAAAAGTATATAATAACGTGCAGTTTATGGCAAAAATTGACTTTGCCACTGCCATTCCTACCTCATACCGTCTTATAGGTTCAATCAGTACTTTCGACTATTTCAAGAAAGACAAACTTTTTTCGCGAAATAACAAACCTGCCTTCAATCAGAAAGACGAACGTTTCTTAAAATTGCAGGTCGGCTTACCTTTCCTTTCGAGCAAGCGAGCAGAGTTTGGGGTCGGAATTGCGAAAATAGAAGATAAATATTTTCAGAAAAGCGTCATTGACTTTGGAAATGACAAATTTGACAAAAGTCGCTATGATTTATTCGGTGGATCAATCAGCTTTAATGGAAGTACCCTAAATTCTAAACAATACCCCACACGTGGATACAGAGAAGCTCTTGTTGCCCAGATCTTCGTTGGAAAAGAGCGATTCTACCCAGGCGAAGGAAGTACCACCAACAACAATAATAAAGACCATCACTCATGGTTGCAATTATCATACATGAAAGAGAAATATCATAATATGAGTGAACATTGGGTTTTAGGATGGTATTTGAAGGCATTATATGCCTCTAAAAACTTCTCCGAAAACTATACGGCCACAATGATGCAGGCTGGAGAGTTTTCGCCCACGCTACACAGTAAATTGACCTACAACGAAGCCTTTCGTGCCAATCAATTTGTGGGAGCCGGTATTCGGCCTATTTACCGTTTAAACCAAATGTTCCATCTTCGGGGAGAATTTTATGGCTTTATGCCCATTTATCCAATCGAAAAAAACTCGTTGAATAAAGCATATTATGGAAAAGCTTTCTCCAAGTTTGAATATTTAGGAGAAATTTCTGTTGTATGTCAATTACCTTTTGGAGACATCTCTGCATATGTAAATCATTATAGCTCACCGAAAAGGGAGTGGAATGTCGGACTAAGTATAGGTTGGCAACTATTCAATTATCGGTTCATAGAATAATTTTCTACAAAAAAAGTCGTTGAAAAGCTTGCTAGTTCGGGAAAAGTCCGTATCTTTGCACCCGTTAAAACGAAATAATGGTCGCGTAGCTCAACTGAATAGAGTAGCTGACTACGGATCAGCCGGTTACA
>OGCO01003512.1_pt1 | contig 18285 bp, 15 predicted proteins | sample 1570171 | NCBI WGS metagenome assembly OGCO01 (sample SAMEA4370583, study PRJEB24528) | human gut metagenome | reverse complement strand
GTGCTCGAGAGCGAGGAGTCGAAGAGCGCGCCCGTCATTCCGTGCAGGTACTCGACGGAGCTCTATCCCGACATCAGTCTTCTGGCACTGCCGCACGCGCCGTCCGAAATGGTGCGCGACATGACGATCGCCATTCTGAGCCTCAGGAACACTGCGGGCGCCGAATGGCTCACCAACGTTTCCCACGCAGGCGTCGACGCGCTTCTCAAGGAGCTGCAGCTCGGCCCCTGGGCCTATCTGAGGGACATGAGTCCCGCCGCGCTCTATGCAAGGCACAGAACCGCCTTCTGGCTGACGGCAGGGCTTCTTCTGTTTCTCATCTTCAACGAGCTGAGGCTCGACAGGCTCGTGAGGCGCAGGACCGAGGACCTCAGGCGCTCGATGGCCGAGCAGGAGAGGCTTTCGGCGGTCGCGGCCGCCACGCGAACCCAGCTCGCGATGTTCGAGCGCAGAAGCGTCGTGCAGCAGATGTCGGGCATGATCGCCCATGAGATCAATGCGCCCGTAGGCGCGATCCGCACTTGGGCCGCCCTTGCAAGAATCAAGTGCCCGACGGCGGCGGTGGCCGATCCGGCGGCGGCCGAGGCACTCTCCAATGCACTCTCGCGCATCGACGGCGAGGCGACGAGGATCGCCGACATCGTCTCGAGGGTCCGAAAGTATGCAAGGCGCGAGCACGAGCGCGTCGCGATCTGCGAACTCGACGCCATCGTTGAGAGCGCCGTCAGGGCCTACAGGGCCGAAGAGCGAAGCGACGCCCGCGTCCCGATCAACGTTGCAGTCGCCGAGCGCCAGGCGGGCGTCTTCGGACAGCCGCTCGAACTCGAGGTGCTCGTCCTCAACCTCGTTCGCAATGCGGCCTCCGCCGTGAGGCGCCTCGACTGCCTCAAGGGTCCCGAGGTTGCCGTCGGGGTCGAGCTCGTGAGGGTCGCGGACGGCAGGTGGCGCATCACGGTCGAGAATCCGGGGCCCGTCCTCTCGGCGCAGGTCTTCGAAAAACTCAACGCCCGCGCCGAAGGCCTTGCCTGCGAGGTGCTCGACGGCGAGGCCGACCGTGAGATTCCGGAAGGCCTTGGACTCGGACTCACGATCTGCAGGGGTATTGCCGACAGTCACGGTGCGACGCTGCGCTTCGAGGCCAGACCCGAGGGCGGCGTGCGGGCCACGGTCGAGATCGACGCGGCAGGCCCCGCAGGAGAGGACACCGAAGGCAGGAAAACCATGAAGGTGAATGAACAGGGAGAAGATGCATGAAGCGGATGATCAGGACGCCGCTCGTGAGGCTTGTCGACGACGATGATGCGTTTCGCGAGAGCCAGCGCGAGTTTCTGAAGGCCATGGGCTGGCAGGTCGAGGACTATGCGGGTGCGGCCGACCTTCTCGAGCGCGACGACCTCTCGAGGCCGGGCTGCCTCGTGCTCGACATCCGCATGCCCGGCATGACGGGCGTGGAGCTTCAGCGCAGGCTCTTTGACGCGAAATGCACGCTGCCCGTCATCTTCCTCACGGGACACGGCGACATCACGACGGCCGTGCACACGATGAAGTACGGCGCAGCCGACTTTCTTGAAAAGCGCGGCGATCCGCTTGCGCTTGCGGGCGCCGTCGAGCGCGCCTGCGCGAAGTCGATGGCCGCAGAGAGCGATGCGGCCGAGGCGGACGACTACAGGAGGACCTTCGAGTCGCTTACACAGAGGGAGCGCGAGGTGTTCATGCTCGCCGCCGAGGGACTCACCAACAAGGACGTTGCCGAAAGGCTCGGCATCGGCGCCGAGACGGTGAAGATGCACAAGGCCAACGCCTACGCCAAGCTCGGCGTCGCAAGCGCGCTCGACGCCTACCGCTGGCTCGAGAACCTGCCTGCGGACTACAGGGCGGGCCTTGCGGGGACGGGCAAATGATGAAGGACACGAGAGGCGGCGTCATGACGCAGAGGCGCCGTCTTCTGGCGGGCGCGGGTCTTGCGGCGGCGGTGCCGGGCCGGCTTCTTGCCGCGGGCGCGCCCGACACGCTCGATCCGGGCGCCTCGGGCGTTTGGGACGTGATCGTCGCGGGCTCGGGTGCGGCGGGGCTCTCGGCTGCGGCCGCAGCTCTGGAGTCGGGCGCGGGCCACGTGCTGGTTCTTGAAAAGGGGCCGCTCGTGGGCGGACATTCGATCTATTCGAGCGGTTCGGTTTCGGCCGTGGCGCCCTCGCGCTCGCACGATCCGAACGACACGCTCGGCAGGTTCGTCGAGGATGCGCTCGAGGTCGGCGGCGACACGGGAGACGCGGCGGTGCTCGCGAAGATCGGCGAGGATTCGGCGGGCGTGCTCGACTGGCTCGAGAGCCTCGGCGTGTTCTGGAGCGAACCGTTCATCGCGTATTCGGGCAAGCAGGCCAAGAGCTACGCGATGCCGGGCAACTCGGCGGGCCGCAGCTACGTGCTTGCGCTCATGGCGCATCTGAGGCGCTTCGGCTGCAGGCTTGCGCTCTCGACGCCCGTGACGGGCTTCAGACCCGAGGGGCATGCGTGGGTTGTCGAAGTGAAATCGCCGCAGGGCGCAAGAACGCTCAGGACGCGAAGCCTTGTCATCGCCTGCGGGGGCTTCACGGCCAACGTCGAGGCGCGCATGAAGATCAATCCCCTGCTCACGCCCGACGTTCCGACGAGCGCCAATCCGGCGGGCACGGTCTTTGATGGGGCAACGGGCGAACTCATCGCGTGCGCGGGACGAAACGGCGCGTTCGTGACGACGGGCTTCGGCCTTCAGGCGCTTCGTCAACGAGAACAGTCCCTGGAACGTGATTTCGAACGCCATTCTGTCGCTTCCCGAAAGGCGCTGCTGGGTGATCACGGACGACCGCTCCTTCAAGGGAGCGACGCTCGGCGTCAAGCTCATCAATGGCGTCGTGAGGAAGTCGGACTCGATCGACGCGATGGCGGCCGCCATGGACATCGAGCCCGTCGTGCTCGCGAGGACGATCGAGGACTACAACAGGGCGGCGGACAAGGGGTACGACGCACGCACGGGCAAGAGGCTCTTTCGCCAGAGGATCGAGCGGCCGCCCTTCTACTGGGGAGCCGAGCGCATCTACGTGCACACGACGCTCGACGGCATCAGGACGAACCGTGCGGCCGAAGTAATTGCGTCCTCGGGCGGCCTCGTGCCCGGACTCTACGCTGCCGGCGAATGCGCGGGCGGCATCTTCGGCGGCGACCGACTCGGCGGCGCAGGCATGACCGCCTGCTTCGTGATGGGACGCGAGGCTGGAAGACAGGCTGCGGCAAGAGCGAAGGAGCTCCAGGCCGCAGCGTGAGCATCCGCGCGCATGGACGCAGGGCACGGCGGAGAAGCCCGCAGGCTTCGCGCCGCGCTTTTTTGCGGCCTGCGTCAGTGAATGACGTGGCCTGCGTGCGTCTCAGGCATCGCGTGAGCGCCGTGCGTCATGTGCATGTCGTCCGAAGCCCGCCAGCCGAACTGCACGGGATCGAACATCCCGAAGACCATGGCGGCGTGGGAGAGGACGAGATAGACGACCATCGCCGCGACGGCCGAGCGTCCCTTCCAGACGGCCGTCCTGCTGCGGGCGACGAGGCCGCCTCGAGAAGGCCGACGTAGATGAACGGAAGGCCCGCGGCCACGTAGGCGAGGGCCGAAACGGCGTCGACCCAGGTGCGCCATGCGACGACCGACGAGAACTGAAGGGCCACGCAGCCCGAGAGGAGCGCGATGCCGAGCGCGGCTGCATAGGCCGAGGCCTTGTTGAAGGCGGCGAGGGCGTCGCCCTGACGCGGCTTGATGAGCAGAAGGATTTCGCTCACGACGTAGCACTCCGCGAGCAGCATCGGTGCGGCCATGAAGAGGACGAGCATGTGCCAGGAGCCCATCATGAGCTCCATATAGTGGGTCATTTCCATTTTGTGTGTCTCCGAAAAAAGAAGCTTGAGTGACGCGGACGGACGGCTGTCCGTCCGGAAGGCGTGCGGGCGCAGGGCCCGAAGCTTCAGGATTTCGGAGGCGGAGAGTCCCTGCCGAGGATGACGCTCGTGTCGGCGGGACGGGAACCTGTGGCGGGCGGGAGGACGGAGGCGGAGTACGCAGTCCGGCACTCGGGCGCGGGCGCCGCGGGCGGCGTCACGCAGCAGAGGCGATCGGTGCAGGGCGCTTCGGGCGCCGCTGCGGAACATTCGGCCCGAACGGCCGCCTCGTGACGCGAGGCGTGTGACCCGACTGAGGCGGGTTCTCCCTGCCATGAGGCGGAGACCGCCTGCACGACGGCGGCATGATCCGGACAGGCGTGCGCACCGCAAGGCAGCGCAAGGAGCGCGGCTGCAGCGAATACGAAGGCCATTAAGCGGATCAATATTGTGAAAACGCCTCTGAAAGAATTGAAGACGGAATGCATTGTAGCTCCGATTCATTCGAGCGGCATAGGGCGAACGCAGTAGGCGGTGCGGGCGGCGGATAAAAAAAAGCGCCGTGCCCGAAGGCGCGGCGCGAGAAGGGGGGAGGCGCCTGATGACGGTGCGCCTCCTGAGGAGGCCTGCGGTTCCAAAGAGAAGAGAGACCGCAGGACTGAATCCGCCGATGCTTATCGGCTGAAGGCCTTGTCGAGCGAGATCGGAAGCGCGCGGTAGCCCATGGTGGACTTGAGCACGATTTCGACGGACGGTTCCGTGGAACCCCACTTGAACTCGTTGATGACGGGGTTCGGGCTCACGCTCTTAAACTGCTTCATGTTGAGCGAGGCGGTGGCCGAGTAGACGAAGACGGAGTTCTTGTCGGCCTGGTATTCGGTCACGGAGGTAATCGGGCTGTACCATTCGAAGCCGCGTTCCTTGCCGTATTCCCAGACCTGCTCGACGGTCATGTTCTTCTGGTCGATCTTGTAGATGACGGCGCGGCTGTACTTCATCGAGGCGAGGGCCGGCTGGTCGAGATTGCGGGCGTCGCCGTTGTCGAAGACGGAGATCATGCAGTAGCGCTTGTCGGACTTTTCATCAACGCGGAAGGCCGTGTGCTGCGTGTACGTCCAGTCGAAGTCGGTGTCCGTGCACTCGACGTCCGTGCAGTTGAGCTTCTGGCCCTTGGCGGAGACCGGCGTGAGCAGAGCCTCCTTCCAGGGAGAGCGCCAGCCCTTGGGTGCGCCGAGGATCCACTTGACCTTCTTGTCGCGGCCGATCTTGATGCAGGCGGACTGATGGCGCGAGGAGATGATGATCGAGTCGTCGGTCGGGTCGTAGTCGACGGAGTTGACGTGAGCCCAGTTGCGGCCCGGACCCACGCCGGCGATGTCGCCGAATTCGCCTTCGGCCTCCTGCTTGGCGAGCTCTTCGGCGGAGAGCGTGTGGCCGGACTTCGACGGGTCGATGTTCAGGCACACGGCGCCCTGGTCAAGGGCCTTGATCACGTCGGAGCGATACGGGTCGAGGATGTCGAAGAGACGCCATTCGTCGACTACCGTGCCGTTCTGGTCGACTTCGATGATCACGTCGCGCACCGTGTGCACGCGCTTTTCATCGGCGCGACGCAGGTCGGCGGAGGAGACGCGCAGGAAGTAGTGGCCGTTCTGGGCGGGATCCAGGGCGTGGGAGAAGTCGGCGTAGGCGTTGGGCAGACGGCGGTTCCAGATCTTGCGGCCCATGAGGTCGTACTTGGCGTAGCGCTGGCCGAAGCCGAAAGTGAGGCAGCCGTCCGGATTCTGGTGGAAGCCCATCATCACGCCGTTGGAATACGGATCCTCGGGCTTCCAGAGGTCGCGGTAGTCGAGGAACCAACGGATTTCGCCCTTCGTGTCGATGATGACCGTCTTGGGCGGGAACTGCCAGGTCATGGCGCCGCCCATCGGGTTGTTCCAGATGGTGCGCATGGTCTGGGCGTTCGGCGTGCCGAGGTTGTTGACGAAGTAGAGGCGGTCGGCGAACTTCTTGGAGACCTTCTTCACGTTGGCCTTGAACATCAGGCTCTTTTCGTGCGGGGCGCCGGACGGAATGCCGGTGATCGGGCCGGCGTAGATCGTGTAGATGAACTTGACGGTTTCGACCTGGCCCTTGAAGCGCTTCTTGGCGGTCACTTCGACCTGGTTCTGGTAGTCGGCGTACAGACCGAAGACCGGCACGCCGCCGTGCGTGAGGAGCTGGGAGCGGGAGACCTTGTAGGCGATTTCCTGACCGCCCTTCTTCGGCACGACGCGCACGTCGGCATCGAGAAGTTCATAGCCGCCGTTCTTGATGATGGCAGTGAGCGGCGCAATGCCGTACGGATTGACGAGCACTTCGCCCAACGGACCGTAAAGGGCCGCAAAGCCCACGACGTTGTAGCCCGAGGCGGTGCCCATGGCCATGGCGCCGCCCGTGGCGCCCGCGGTCGCCGCAAGCACGGCACAGCTCAAAAACTTTCTGCGGTTCATCTTCTCTATTCCTTTGTGAATGTCGCGCGGACGTCCGCATCCGCGAAACGCCCGACGCACTGGTCGGATGAGGCGGGACGAGTCAAGCCGCCGCCCTACGTTCCGAATGTTACAGAGCGTGTTTTCTGCCTTCCATAAGCTCATTCCTCCTCCATTTTGCGAATTCGGCCATGAGCCTTTTGTCAGATCTGGCGATTTCGTGCGCGCCGTTCGGGTTATTCCCAACCGGCTCGCCCACACCGGAGAAACGCTTCGTGCTAACCTTATGGATCCATCAAAGCACCTGCCGCAGAAGGAGTTCGGAGCATCCACCCGAACGTCGTTTTTTTTTTCAGCCCGGGACCAGCACCATGATTCAGTCCTCCCTGAGCCAGAAGGACCTTCTCTTCTTCGTGACGCTCTGCCGCCTTCAGTCCCTGACCGTCAGCGCCCAAAAGCTCAACCTCAGCCTGTCGTCCGCCTGCCGCATGCTCACGCACCTTCGCGAGACCTTCGGAGAGCCGCTCTTCGTACGCAGCCGCAGCGGCCTCATGCCCACGCCGGGCGCCATGGCCCTTCTGCCCAAGGCGATCATGCTGCTTGACGGCTTCGACGACCTGTTCGAGCCTCCCGTCTTCGATCCCGCGCAGGCCCAGCTCCTCATCCGCATCGCCTGCGCAGACTTCGGCGCGGTTTCGATTCTCACGAAGGTGATTCCCGCCATCATTGACAAGGCGCCGCATCTCGACTTCCAGATCCTGCCAATCGAATCGGACCTCGTCGGCAAGCTGAGCACGGGCGAAATCGACTTCGGCATCTTCCCGACGGAAAAGACGTCGCCCGGGATCCGCAGCGTGCGCATTCTCGAGTCGCCGTACCGCTACGTCGTGCGCCGCGGGCATCCGCTCGAGGCGATCTACCACGCCGAAAGGAAGCTCACCGAGGAGGACCTCGCGCGCTGGCCCAACATCAGCGTGCACGTTCCGCCCGGGAGCGGGATCGACCCGCCGGCTCACACCGACGCGCGCCGCAACCTGCCCGGCCGCACGCAGGTCCGCTCGGCCTACATCCTGCCTCAGCCCGCGCTCATTGCGGCGACGGACCTCGTGGGCATCATGCCCGAAGTCCTGATCCGCGGCGCGCAGGACGCGGGCATCGCCATTTCGGCGCTCTCGCCCATCTTCTCGGGCATGGTGCACAGGCCGCACCTTCTCTGGCACGAACGCAACGACGGCGACACGTTGCTTCGCTGGGTGATGGCACTCTTCGTGTACGTCTTTCATGAGGAAAAGGAGGGTCCGACCTTCCAATATCCGACTTCGTAGTTTCCCGAGGATTTGCCGATTTTCGAGAAACACAACATCGCTTTCAGACAATCGGCACGGGAATCCTCACAAGAGACAGGGCCCACAGCATTCTCTAATCTTCGTTTTGTCGCAAAAACGGCCGACCAAACTCAGGCCGCCTGCAAACGCAGGCGCCCCCTCGTTTTTGCGACCCAACCAACACACAAGGATTAGACCATCATGGACCCCGTTCTCTGCACCCGCGGCGCCCTTGCCGCCGTCGCCATGGCTTTCGCCGGCGCGGCCTTCGCCGGCGGCCCCGGCATCAACCTCCCCGCTCCCGCCCTCCAGGAAGGCTTCAGCATCCACGGCCTCATCGACACCGGCTTCCAGATCCATCACGCCAACGGCACCACGAGCGCCCGCATGATGCCCAACGGTGACGAAACCTCGGCCTTCCACCTGCGCGCCCGTGAAAACCTCCACGGCGGCAACTACGTCCGTCTGAAGCTCTCCGCGCCCTTCAAGCCCGACAGCGGCGAATTCAACAACAAGAACACGTCCGGGGATCCGATTCTCTTCAACGAAGCCTTCGTCGCCGTGGGCGGCGAATGGGGCGAGCTCGCCGCAGGACGTCTTGCGAACATCTTCTCGGGCAACGGCGACTTCGGTCTGTGCCCGCACATCAACCCGTCGCCCATGGGCACGAACTTCCCGAACGCCGGCCTCACGCCGATCTTCTCCTCGGGCTACTACTACAACAATTCGGTCATCTACAACTCGCCCCGCGTCAACGGCTTCCACGTCGCCGCCATGTATTCGAACGGCCGTGACGACGACTCCGTGAGCCGCGGCAAGAGCGACCAGTTCAGCGCGCTCGCCCTCACCTACATCGGCGAGAGCTTCAAGTTCGCGGTCATTCCGACCTACATCGACAGCGACTCGCTGAAGACGGCGACCGTCACACCTAATGACGAATACAGCATCGCGCTTCTGGGCAGCTACTGGCCCGAACCCACGATGGGCCTGCACTTCGGCTATCAGTTCGTTCGTGACGGCCGCGCGCTCGGCGGCAGCTACTTCAACTACTTCACGCCGGCCGCCGCCGGCGGCCCGGGCATCGCCAAGTCCGAACGCGGCGTCGACACGCACGCGCTCTCGCTCGGCTTCTCCAAGCGCTTCGGCGCCCAGAAGATCTCGATCGTCCTCATGGGCAACAAGGTCGAATACAAGGGCGACAGCGCCGTCGACGGCGACAGCGAAGGTTGGCGCGTCATTCCCGCGACGATCTACCGCTACTACCTGAGCAAGCGCACGCACTTCTGGGCGTCCGCAAGCACCTCCCAGAGCGGCGGTCTCTACAAGAAGGCCCGCGAATTCGAAAAGGATCCGACGAAGGCCTGGGACGTAGGCGCGGGGCTCGTGCACCACTTCTGATCCCGAGCGTCTCTCCGAAGCCCGGGCCTGCTCCCGGCTTAGAACGTGCCCATGCCGAGCACACTGACAAGGGCGCGGACTCGATTCGAGCCGTGCCCTTCTTCCTGCGTTTCTTCGCCGTCCGTCCCTCAGTCCTGACGCTTGACGGCCCTGCCGTTCTTCACGAGTGTTCTCGCCGCGATTCGTCCGAAAACCGCAGCCGACGCGAGCATGTCGCCCATGAGGGCGTGTTCGCCGTGAATGCCGCCCGTAATGTCGCCCGCGGCCGCAAGTCCCTTCATGGGTCTGCCCCTGCGGTCGATCACCTCGGCCTTCTCGTTGATCTCGAGACCGCCGTAGGACCAGAGGATTCTCGGCAGAACGGGCCTGATCTCGACGCCCGGACCGATCGGCCTCATCGTGAGGGGATCGCGTCCGAGGGAATCCCTTTCCTTCGTACGAATGCAGTCGTTGTAACCCGAGATCGTCGCGATGACCGTCTCCCTGAAGGCCGTCGTGGGCCTGAGGGGTTCGGCGCCCGGTGCATTGATCACCATCCAGGCCATGCCGTCCGGCTGTCTGACGACGGCCTCGGCGAGCGTGGATCGGCGACGGTCCTCGCGCATGAAGCGTTCGCCTCGCGCGTTGACGAGGATGTAGTCGGACGGATCCCCCGGAAGACCGAGCGTGGACGCAAAGAGTCGGACCTCGAAATAGGACATGCCCACGAGCGCCGCGCCGATGTCGGCAGCGGCCTGAATGAGACTCCCGTCCGCACCTTCGTCAAGGGCGGGGAGAACGTCGGAGAGGCCCGGCGCATAAAGCCGCATCATCTCCATGTTCCGAGAGAAGCCGCCGCCCGCGAGCACGACGCCGAGCCTCGAGGTGAGCCTGAAAGGCTCGCCCGAAAGCAGCCCCTCGACGCCCGTCACGGCGTCGCCCGACTTTCTGAGCGCCGTCACCTCAGCATTGCAGACGATGGGAACGCCGAAGGGCCTGAGGGCGGAGCGCAGCGCGCTCAGATAGGCCTCGCCCGCGCCCCTCAGGGGCATGTGCGTGCGCGGATAGACGCCGCCCAGTACGCGGCGGATGCCGGGCTCGAACTCAAGCCCGAGCGCCTCGAGCCACTGGAGCGTCGAGTACGCCTCATAGCAGAGCGTGCGCATCAGCGGCTCGCGGGCCTTGCCCCTCGAGACTTCGAGGGCCTGCCTCAGGTGCTTCTCGGGACTGTCGTCAATGCCGAGCGCAATCTGCCTGCGGGCGTCCGCGGCGTTGAAGAAGCCGTAGGCGCGGCAGGTGAGGCCGCCGGGCTCGCAGGCCTTCTCGAGGATGACGGGACTGTAGCCGAACTCGGCGACGGTGAGCGCGGCGGAGAGGCCCGCAAGTCCCGAGCCCACGACGATGACGTCGAAGCCGTCGGATCTGAGGAGCCGCTTCACTGCAGGACTCCGCGGGCGCGCAGGCGCGCGATGATCTGCGCGACACCCACGGCGTTCTCAACGCCGAGCTTCGAGCAGACGTGGGCGACGTGGACCTGTGCGGTGCGCTCGGCGATGCCGAGTACGTCGGAGACGGCCTTCGTGGTGAGGCCCTCGGCGGCGAGCTGGGACGCGGCTTTGCCCGCATCGGCGCAGAAGAAGCGGCTTTTGGCGGCAACAGCGCTGCCCATGCGGGCGGCGTTGGCCTTGGCGCTCTCAATGGCTTCGGGGACGATCTCCACGCCGATGAGCTCGCGGCAGCGGTCTGCCATCGAGAGGCCGATGGTGCCCATGCCGCAGTAGAGGTCGAGCAGGAGGTCCTCCGGCTGGAGCTGGGCGTAGTCGGCGGCGATGCCGTACAGCCGCTCGGCGGCGAGGGTGTTGACCTGATAGAACGACAGGGGGCCGAGCCGGACCGGGACGCCGCAGAGGGTGTCCTCGATGAAGCCGGGGCCGGAAAGGGTGTGGGTCTCGGCTCCGAGGATGACGTTGGTGTTTTTGGCGTTGACGTTCACGAGGATGGTCGCGATGGCCGGGAACTGCGCTTGCAGCTGGGCGGCCAGCTCCGCGCTGTGGGGGAGCTTCGGGCGGGTGCAGACGATACAGACCATGATCTGCCCGCTGTGGGCACCGCGCCGCAGGAAGATGTGGCGCACAAGGCCCTTGCCGGTGGCCTCATCGTAGGGCTGGATGTGGTTGGCCGCAAAAAAGGCGCAGAGTGCGTTGCCGATGTCGTTCAGGACGCCGGGCTGCAGCTTGCAGTCCGGGCAGGGGACGATGCGGTGGGTGCGCCCGGCGTAAAAGCCGATGCAGGGGGCACCGTTTTTGTCCCGGCCCACCGGGAACTGCACCTTGTTGCGATAGCGGTCCACTTCGGGGGAGGGCAGGGCGTCCAGAACCGGCACATCCAGCCCGCCGATGCGGCGGAAGGCGTCGGTCACGCTCTCCTGCTTGGCCCGCAGCTCGGCGGCGTAGTCCAGATGCCGCAGACTGCACCCGCCGCAGGGGCCGGCTACGGCGCAGTCCACCGGGATGCGGTGGGGCGAGGGGGTGCGCAGACTGTCCAGAATGCCGAAGGCATAGCGGCCGCAGTCCTTGACGATGCGGACATCGGCCTCGTCGCCGGGGGCGGTGCCGGGCACGAACACGGCCTCACCGTCCGGCGAGTGTGCCACGCCGCTGCCATCATTGGAAAGCCGCTCGATGGTCAGGGTCAGCACCTGATTTTTCTGTAAGGGCATGGGTGATCTCCTTTTGTGTTATTCGGCGTCCGGCGTCTCGGCGGCGTCGGTCTGGGATGCGAGGTACTTGCTGGGCGGCACGCCCTTGGCGCGCTTGAAGACCCGCGAGAAGTAGAACTGGTCAAAGAAGCCCACCGAGACGGCGACCTCGGCGATGGACAGATTACCCGCCCGCAGCAGCTTGCAGGCCTCGTTGATCCGGTAGTCGGTCAGATAATCAATGGGGCTCTTGCCGACGTTCAGCATGAACACCCGGTACAAATGGCTGCGGGAGACGCCCACGCTCTTGGCGACATCGTCGATGGAGATATCGTGCGAATAATTGAACTGGATGTACTTGATGGCGTTGAGCACATACTGGCTGGAGGACGAGGTGCTGTGGGGCTTGGCCTCGCTGGTCTCCTTCATCAGGGCGGAGATGAACAGGTACAGGTAGCCCACCATGGCGGCTTCGTCCTGCGGCTGGAGCCCGCGGGAGGAGTAGATGTTGGTCAGGGCTGTGCGCATCCCGTCGGGGTCGCCGGTGTGGTGGACGGGCTGCTCGTCGGTAAAGGGGAGCTGCGCGGCCAATTTGTGCGCACATGCGCCATTAAAGCCCACCCAGCTGTACTCCCACGGCTGCTGCTCGTCGGCGGAGTAGCGGATGAGCTGGCTCGGCCGGGCAAAGAACAGATCACCGGGGGCGACGGCAAAGGTGCGCCCGCCCACTTCAAAGGTGCCCCTGCCCGAAACGACAAGGTGGATCAGGTAGTGGTCCCGGATGCCGGGGCCCCATGTCTGGCCCGGAGCGCACCGCTCCAAGCCGCAGTTGAAGATGGACAATTCGATGTTGTTGGTGTAATTCTGTTTGAAGGACTGCTTGTAAACGTCTGGCATAGGAATCTCCTCCCATCAGCGGCATTGTTAAGTTCAGTATAACATATTTGCCCCTGCAAATTCAACAAAAGTACATCCGATTCTTTGACTTTCGTGCCAAAATTTGATTTTTCGCCCGATCAAATCGCCAAATAAATTGAAAACTGCGTCTGCATCGATTACAATAGAGTTATCTTTTCCGAACAGGCTTTCCGGTGTTCTTGGGGGAGGAACGGCTATGGCGACCAGTACACAGCTCAGACAGCAGATCTTGGCAGGGGAGCAGGACGCGGCCCTTGCCGCGTTGTATGGCACAGACCCGGCGGTGTTGGCCCGGCAGCGGCAGCGGTACGCCGCCGCGCTGGAACAGTTCGAACTCTATTTCGGGCCGGGGCGGCAGGTGCATCTCTACTCCGCGCCGGGGCGGGCGGAGCTTGGCGGCAACCACACCGACCACCAGCACGGCTACGGGCTGGCGGCGGCGGTGATGCTCGACCTTGTGGCCGTGGCGTCGCCCAGCGATGACGGCTTCATCCGGGTAAAATCCCGCGGGTTCAACAAGCTGGACGTCATCGACCTGAGCGAGGCCGAGCCGCAGGACGGCGAGAGCACCCACTCCGCCAGCCTCATCCGGGGCATTGCGGAGGGCTTTCGGGCTAAGGGCAAGGCCGTCAGCGGCTTCGACGCCTACACCGCCAGCGATGTGCTGCGGGGGTCCGGCCTGTCCAGCTCGGCGGCATTCGAGATGGGGATGGCGGTGATCCTGAACGGAGAATATCACTGCGGCCTGTCGGCTCCGGAACTGGCAAAGATCTGCCAGTATGCGGAGAACACCTACTTCGGCAAGCCCAGCGGCTTGCTGGATCAACTGACCAGCGCGGTGGGCGGCGTCATCTTTGCGGACTTTGCCGACCCGGCTTCCCCTAAGATCGAGAAGATCCATGCGGCGGGGCTGCTGCCAGCCGGAATGACCCTCTGCGTGACCGACACGCGGGGCAGCCACAGCGAGCTGACCGGCGAGTTTGCGGCCATCCGGAAGGAGATGGAGGCTGTGGCGGCGCAGCTGGGGGCAAAGGTTCTCGGTCAGGTGCAGGCGGCGGATCTCTGGGCCGCCCTGCCCCGGCTGCGGCAGACGTGCGGAGACCGCGCCGTGCTGCGGGCCATTCACTATTTTGAGGAGAATGCCCGCACCCTCGCCGAGCGGGATGCGCTGCGGGCGGGGAACTTCCCGGCCTTTCTTCGGCTGATCGAGGCCAGCGGACACGCATCCTTCACCCTCTGCCAGAACGTCTACTGCGCCGCCGATGTGCGGCATCAGGGACTCTCCTCGGCGCTGGCGTTGAGCCAGCATCTGCTGGCCGGGCGGGGCGGTGCGTGGCGGATGCAGGGCGGCGGCTTTGCGGGCACCATCCAAGCCTTCGTCCCACAGGCGCTGGTGCAGAGCTACCATGACGCCATCGAAGCCGTGTTCGGCTTCGGCAGCTGTTACCGCCTCCGTCTGCGGGAGCAGGGTGCGATCCGAGTGCTATAAACGAAAAAATCTCCCCGGCATCGGCCGGGGAGATTTTTTCGGATCAAGTCATACGCCGCGCTCCTGCCGCTTCTGGCGCATCTCGTCCGTGTAGGACTGGAGCGCCGACAGGGTGTCGTCGTGGAAGCCGAACTGGTTGGAGAGCTTGACGTAAACATTCTCTGCAAGCCGGTAGGCGGAGCCGACCACGCGGAACAGCAGCATGGGCACGAAGGTGAAGGACAGCGAAAGGATGCCGCCGCTGAAGAAGAAATCGTCCAGACGGAGCTGATCGGTGAAACGATCCCATGCGTCGGACAGCTCACCGCCGCCGCCGATCTGGATCTGCTCCTCTGCCGGAATGGCCGCGTAGGAAGAAGGCATCTGCAGCTCTTTCATAAAAAAGCTCCTTTCTGCATCAAAATCAAGTTCAAACGCAGGGGGCCGTGGGCATCAGGCCGCCGTCAGTGCCGCAGTGGCCGCTGTGGTGGGGTCGGAGGAAGCCGCCGCCGTGGTGTCGGTGGTGGTCTGGTCCGCGCCGGTGATGCTGTTCTTGGCGCTGGTGTAGAGGTTGAGGACATTGTTCACGAGGGAGACGCAGTAGACGTACACCGCATAGCCTGCAAAGCCCGTGAAGACGACGGTCGCCACCTTGCCCACGGTGTTCTGGCGGTTCCAGTAATGGGCGATGGCACCGCCGGTGGTCAGGCCGTCGTTGCGCATGTTGGACAGGCCGTTAAGGGCGCCACTAAAGGCTGCCTGACCCATCAGGCGGATGAGGTTGGTGACGAGGTTAAAGGTAAACTGCTGGGGCGAAATGGCATCGCCGCCATCAAGATAGATCATTTCATCTTCGGAGATGGGAGCATACGCTGCGGGAAAGTGCAGCGCAGACTGACTGGTATATTCCATGGCAAGAGAACTCCTTTCGTATCGGGGCCGGACGCAGCATGTCCGCCGTAAGTTGAGAAAATTATAGCATACTCTCCCCAAAACAACAAGAGACGAAAGCGGAAAACGGAGTGCCGGTTTTGTGAAAAATAAAGGATGAAACTTCAAAAAACAACAGAAATGCGAAGAAAAACTTGAAAAGGCGGGAGGCGGCACCGCTGAAAAAATGTTGTGTGAAATTTACACAAAACAAACGAAAGCGGCGGGCCGGATGGGCGTTTTCCACAAAACGCTGCACGGCTCGCCGCTCAACTGGGGAGAAATATCAGAAGAGGAGAAATGCTTATTCTGCCGCCGGAGCGCGGTCATACAGAACGGTCAGGTCGGCGATGTGGTCGGCCAGCAGCCCGGTCAGCGGGGTGGCAAGACGCCACTGCCAGTTGGCCCCTTGGGTGCTGGGGGTGTTGATGCGGGCCTCTGCGCCCAGATGCAGCCAATCCGCCATGGGGACGATGGCCATATCCGACACACAGGACAGGCACGCCGCGATCATTGCTTCGGTCAGGCCGTCCGGCTCACAGCGGAGGTACCGGCACGCATAGTGGACGTCTTCCGGGCTGGCGCTTTCCTTCCAGCCCTCGGTGGTCACATTGTCGTGGGTGCCGGTGTAGACGACGCTGTTCTTGGTGTAGGTATAGGGCAGGTAGTTGCCCGGCTCCCGGTGGTCAAAGGCGAACTGCATGATCTTCATGCCCGGATAACCGCTGGCGGCCAGCATGACCTTGACCTCCGGCGTCAGGTAGCCGAGATCCTCGGCAATGATGCCGCCTTGGCCCAGCGTCTCGTGCATCGCATCGATGAAGGCTTGGTCGGGGCCTTTTTCCCAGTGGCCGCCCGCCGCCGTGGTGTCCCCGGCGGGGATGGAGTAGTAGCTCTCGAAGCCGCGGAAGTGGTCGATGCGCACCACGTCATAAATGGAGGTGGCGTGCTTCATCCGGCGCTTCCACCACGCAAAGTGTTCGGCTTCGTGGCGGGGCCAGTCGTACAGCGGGTTGCCCCAGAGCTGACCGTCGGCAGCGAAAGCGTCCGGCGGGCACCCGGCCACATGGGTCAGATGGACCTGACCATCGGTCTGGAACAGCTCCGGGCGGGTCCACAGGTCGCTGGAATCGGGGCTGACGTAGATGGGGATGTCGCCCACCAGCAGGATGCCCTTGCCGTTGGCGTAAGCTTTGAGGGCGTTCCACTGGGTGAAGAAGAAGAACTGCACGGCCTTGTAGTAGTCCACCGCGTCGGCCAGCCGCACGCGGGCGGCGGCGAGGGCGGAGGAATCGCGGGTGCGCAGCGCGTCCGGCCAGTCGGCCAGCCCCGCCTGACCCTGCTCAGCCTTGATGGCCATGAACAGGGCGTAGTCGTCCAGCCAGAAGTCCTGCGCGGTGCAGAACTCGGCGTAGGCGGCGGTGGGGGCGGCCAGCAGCCGGGCGGCGGCTTTTTGCAGGATCACCGGGCGCTGGTTGTAGAGCGCGCCGTAATCGATGCTGCCGACCGGGGCCGCAGCGGGCACCTCGCCGGGCAGCAGCCAGCCTTCGTCCGCCAAGGCGCGGAAATCGATGAAATAGGGGTTCCCGGCAAAGGCGGAAAAGCTCTGGTAGGGGCTGTCGCCGTAGCCGGTGGGGCCGATGGGTAAGATCTGCCAATAGGTCTGCTTGGCGCGGGCCAGAAAATCCACAAATGCAAAGGCCTCTTGCCCCAGCGTGCCGATGCCGAAGGGGCCGGGCAGACTGAATACGGGCATCAGGATGCCGCTTGCTCGCATGGTGAAACTCCTCCTCGCTTAGCCCTTGACAGCGCCGGCCACGACGCCTTCAATGATGTATTTCTGGCAGGTGATGTACAGCAGGATGATGGGGATGATGGCGATGATGATGCAGGCCATCATGGGAGCCAGCTCCACGCGGCCATAACCGCCGCGGAAGTACTGGATGGCCATGGGGATGGTGCGGTACTTCTTGATGTCCAGCACCAGCGTGGGCAGCAGGTAGTCGTTCCAGACCCACATGGTCTCCAGAATGGCGGTGGAGATCATGGTCGGCTTCAGGATGGGGAAGACGACCTTGAAGAAGATCTGCAGCGGGTTGCAGCCGTCGATCATGGCCGCCTCCTCGATCTCGATGGGCACGCTCTTCATGAAGCCAGTGAACATGAACACGGCCAGACCGGCGCCGAAGCCGAGGTAGATGATGCAGATGTTCCACGGGGTGTTCAGATTGAGGGTGTCGGCGGTCTTGGACAGGGTGAACATGACCATCTGGAAGGGCACCACCATGGAGAAGACGATGAGCAGGTTCATGAACTTGCTGAGCTTGTTGTTCACGCGGGTCAGATACCAGCCGGTCATCGAGCAGCACAGCAGGATGAGTACGACGCTGGACACCGTGATGAGCAGACTGTAGCCGAGGCTGGACAGGAAGTTCATCTTGAAGATGCCGTAAGTGTAGTTTTCAAGGCCCACGAAGGTCTCCTTGGTGGGCAGCGCGAAGACGGTGGAGGTGGTGAAGGTGCCCTCAAGATTTGCAACGGTCAGATCATCCCCCTCAAAGATTGATCTGACGTTCTGAAAAAAATAGCCGTCTCCGTAGTTGTCGTAATACTCCTCAAAGCTGCCCGCATAGGGGGCCCCTTCATAAGAGGCCAGGGTGACGTCTCCGACAAAGCTCAGGGTCAGGGATACGCTGTCCTCAGGCTTTTCGGAAGGAGCAACGGCGGGGGCGGCGCTGGGACTGGCAGAAACCTCTGCCGCCAATGCCGCCTGATTGGCTTTTTTCGCGGCGATTTTCTCCGCCAGATCCGCCACGGCCTTTTTGGTGCTGCAGCTGACGCACAGGGAGACAATGGAAAGAAGAATGGCAAGGGCAATTGCGCCCATGCGAATATTCCGCTGAATCCGCATATATTTCAGCCGCTCGGCACGTTTTTCCTCGGCGATCTGCCGGGGTGTTTTTTCCGGAGTGCGCTCCGGAGTGTTGGTCTGCTGGTCCATAGGTTGTTACCTTCCCTTCTCGCTGCCCCGGAGTTTGATGATCTGGTCACGAAGCACGGCGGCATATTCGAATTCCATCATCTTGGCGGCCTGCTTCATTTCCTTCTCCAGTCGGGCAATTTCGGCTTCTCTCTCGTTTTTTGTGAGCTTCTTGCCGTCCTTTTCCACATCCACCGTGCGGGAAATCTCGATGAGCT
>OGCO01003509.1_pt1 | contig 18306 bp, 14 predicted proteins | sample 1570171 | NCBI WGS metagenome assembly OGCO01 (sample SAMEA4370583, study PRJEB24528) | human gut metagenome | reverse complement strand
CAAAGGAGCCTCGCCATGATTCTCGTCACCACCACCCCGTCCGTCGACGGATACACCATCACCAACTACCAGGGCATCGTCTTCGGCGAAGTGGTATCCGGTGTGAACATGTTCAAGGATCTTGGCGCGGGCCTGCGCAACATGTTCGGCGGCCGCAGCCAGGGCTATGAGGAGGAGCTGATGCGCGCCCGCAACGAGGCCATCGCCGAGATGCAGCAGCGCGCGGAGGCGATGGGCGCGCACGCCGTGGTCGGCGTGGACATCGACTATGAAGTGCTCGGTGCCGACAACGGTATGCTGATGGTCACCGCGTCCGGCACCGCCGTGCAGATCGCGCGTACGGCCTGAGCTCATCGAGCACAGGCCAAACCTGGGCCAGAACTCGTCCATCAAGCCGCACTCTGTCGGTTATCGTGACGCATTACACTGGCGCTCATGACCATACGAATCGAAGCATACGACCGGCTGCCCGACGCGGCCCGCGCCATCCGCGAGCAGGTGTTCATCCGCGAACGCGACTGGCGGCCGGAATTCGATGAATGGGATGCCGTGTCCGTGCATCTGCTGGCGTTCGATTCGAACGATGCGCCCAATCGCCCCGGCCTGTCCGCGCAATCGGCCTCGTCTATTCAGTCCGGCCAGCCCGACCAGAATCGCCCCGTGGCGACTTGCCGGTTCTATGCGGACCCCGACCATCCCGACCAGCCCGGGCGATACGTCATCGCGCGGCTCGCGGTGCTGACCGAAGCGCAAGGCAGGCACATCGGCTCGCGGCTGCTGTCCGACGCCGAACGCCGCATCGCGCAAGCCGGCGGAACCATGGCTGCCGTGCACTCGGAAAACGACCACTACAAGTTCTACGAACAGCGCGGCTACCGGCTCACTGACGAGGTCTATGAAGGCGGTCGTCACGGCTGGCTGGTCAAGGACCTATCTCGTAACGTATGAAGGTCCGCCTCGGTGCTGGGCGAGCGAACCTACAGCGCGCAGGCAATCAGATAAATCGCCACGACGTGGCAGGCGTATCCGATAACCGTGCCCAAGTGAAACACCTCGTGAAACTCGAACCAGCCGGGGACGGGATTCGGCTTGCGTAGCGCAAAGCATACGGCGCCGGCGATGATGAGGTTCCAGTACTTGGCACATATGAGAAAACCCCGGAGCGTTGGTATTCCAACGTTTTCCGGGGTTTCTCCCTGCGTGCGAGTGGGGGGAGTTGAACCCCCACGAGCATACACTCACTGCCACCTGAAGACAGCGCGTCTACCATTCCGCCACACTCGCAGACAATCGACTAACTTACACCCGGCTGGGTAATCATGCAATCTTCGGCGTGTCGCATGTGCGGCAGGGATATATCGCTCGTGGGTCTTCTGCGGGTGCCGTGATCTTTGACGGTGGCGACACTCCCCTCAGTCACTTCGTGGCAGCACAAGCCGCAACGAAGGAGAAAAACTCACAACCCTGGCCGGCGCTCGCCGTTGCCGTAGAAGTGGGCCAGCGCTTCGTCGCGGAACTCATCAAAGTATCCGCCGTCGATCGAGGCGCGGATGTCGTCTAGCAGCTTCACGAAGAAATGCTCGTTGTGGATCGTGGCCAACGTAAACCCGTTGAACTCGCGGGCGCGCAGCAGGTGGTCGACGTACGCGCGCGAATAATGCTGGCATGTGTAGCAGTCGCATCCCTCCTCCAGCGGTCCGAAATCGAACTTATGCTGGGCGCGCTTGATGTTGTACCGGCCGGCGCGCGTGTAAATCGCGCCGTTTCGGGCGCAGCGTGCGGGGGCCACGCAGTCGAAGGTGTCGCCGCCGTTCTCCACGCAGGCGAAAATGTCGTCCACAGAGGCGATACCCAGCACGTGGCGTGGGCGGTTTTCCGGCATCGCGTCGCAGATCCATGCACAGGTGTCGCCGATGATGCGCTTCTCGATCGCGCCGCCGATGCCCACGCCGTCGAAGTCCAGAGAGGCGATTTGCGAGGCCGCACGTCGGCGCAGATCCTCGTAATTCGCGCCCTGCACCACGCCATACAACGCCTGATACGGCTTCCCGACTCGATCAGCCGTCAGCCGCTGGTGCTCGTCCACGCATCGGCGGGCCCAGCGGAAGGTGCGCTCCACCGAGTCCTCCTGGTAGGAGCGGGTGTTCATCAGCGTGGTGAGTTCGTCGAACGCGAACATGATGTCTGCGCCGATTTTGTGCTGGATGCCCATCGAAATCTCAGCGGAGAAACGATGTGCGTCACCATTCAGAGGCGACTTGAATGTCACGCCGTCCTCGTCCACCCAGGCCATGCGTTCCTTGCCCTTGGCGATGATGTCGTCCGACTTCATGCCGGTCACGTCCATCGCCAGCGTCTTCTTGAAGCCGACGCCCAGCGACATCACTTGGAAACCGCCGGAATCGGTGAACGTGGGCCCATCCCAGTTCATGAAACGCGCCAAGCCGCCGGCCGCGTCCAGCACGTCCTCGCCCGGGCGCTCGAACAGGTGGAAGGCGTTGGCCAGCAGGCACTGTGCGCCTAGATCCTTCATCTGCTCGGGCAACACGGCCTTCATCGCGGCTTGCGTGCCCACCGGCACGAAGGCAGGCGTGCGAATATCGCCGTGGGGCGTGTGAATGATGCCGGTGCGGCCGTATCGGGCACCGTCTCGCCCAAGCCCGCTGGCCGTGGATGGCAGGCGGGTGATCGTTTCGAAATGGAAGGCGCTGCGGTCGCCGGGCTGTCCGGGCTGTGCGCCCAACGGATGTTCAAGAAGGCTGATCGTCATATGTTCACTTTAGGCAGAAGGGCCAGAAAAGGGCCGGAAATTGTGAAGAACTCGGTTTCGAGGGGCGGATTTCGCCGCTCCCGAACGTCTACTTCCGCTTCAAGGGGCTCCCGGTCAAGTAGGCCGGCTGCAAAATGGCGGAATGGCGTTAAATGAGGGCCCTTGATACTCGGAATTGACCGCGCGAACAGCCCCTTGAAGTGCAAGTAGATGTTCCCGAAACAGGAAATCAGCCCCTCGAAGCCGAGATGCCCATAAGACTCTGCGATGATTACGCATAGACTTTCAATCAACGTTCAGAAAACCTCCAGATTGACTGCCTTTACTACTGAGGTAGCACACGAGAAGTGGCAATGGGCAAGTGCCCGAATAGCCGCCGAACAGACGTGATAGGAATTTAGGAAAAGGAGCAGCAATGGCTGACGAATTTAACCCGCAGGGCGTCGACCAGACCCCGCGGAATAACGAAAACCCCAATAGTACTGCCGATACCGGCAACGCCGAGCCGAAGAACCCGTTTGTGGGTGGCGACTCGGTTGATGCCGGCAACGCCAGCGATTCCAGCGAGCAGCAAGCCCCGGTTTCCTCGGCCGCCCTCGCTGCCGATCAGCAGCCTACGCAAGCCGCTACCGAGCCCATCCCGGACTACGCCTCCGCCAAGGGCGAGAGCACGGTGGTCTCCTCCTCGCCGGCTTCTCCGGCAGCGCCGGCCGCAGGCCAGACCTCGGCCACAACTCCGCTGTATCGTCCGGCCCCGGAATATGGCGCTTATGGTCCGACCCCGACTCAGGCACAGGGCCAGCAGGGCGGCCAGGCCGGCAGCAATGCCCAGCCCACGCAGCAATTCCCGTTCGGTCAGCCTGCACAGCAAACCCTACAGGGCCAGCAGGGCAACCGCAATCCCTACTACACCAATAACCCGCAGCCGCAGGGCAACGGCAATCCGTTCAATCCGCCCACGCAGCCGCAGCAGAACAACGGCAACCCGTTTGCCAGCCAGTCCGGTCAGAATGGCCAGAATGGCCAGCAGCCCCAGCAGGGCGGTCTGTTCGGTTTCGGCGCTCCCGGTACCGGTACGCCGAACGGTCAAGGTCCGACCCAGCCGGGACAGCCCGGTCAGCCCGGTCAGCCCGGCCCCGCCAAGCAGGGCATGTCCAAGACGGCGAGCAACATCCTCATCGCCGTGGTCGCCGCCGTTCTGGCTGCGGCCCTCTGCCTGGGCCTCGGCTACGGTGCCCTCACCAGCGGCCTGATCACCTTGCCGACCAGCAACTCGCTTACCAACGTCAGCTCGAATAAGTCCGGCTCCGGGTCCGCCACCGCCAAGAGCGGCGAAGCCCCCGACTGGCAGACTGTCGCCAGCGATGTCTCCGGCTCCGTGGTCTCCATCCAGACCGCGTTGAGCAACGGCACCGCCAAGGGCTCCGGTGCCATCATCGACACCGAAGGCCACATCATCACCAACAACCACGTGATCTCCGGTGCCCAGCAGATTCAGGTGACGCTTGCCAACGGCAACATGTATTCCGCCACGCTCGTCGGCACTGACGCCACCACCGATCTTGCGGTCATCAAGCTCGACAACCCGCCGAGCGACCTCAAGGCCGTGGAATTCGCCGATTCCGACAAGCTCGCCGTCGGCGAGAACGTGATGGCCATCGGCAACCCGCTCGGCTACGACGACACCGCCACCACCGGTATCGTCTCCGCCCTGAACCGCCCGGTGACCGTGACCGACGACAACAACAACGAGATCGTCACCAACGCCGTCCAGATCGACGCGGCCATCAACCCCGGCAACTCCGGCGGCCCGACCTTCAACGCGGCCGGCCAGGTGATCGGCATCAACTCCTCGATCGCCTCCACCGCCACCTCCTCCGACTCCGCCGGCTCCATCGGCATCGGCTTCGCCATCCCGTCCAACCTCGTCAAGCGTGTGGCCGACGAAATCATCAAGGACGGCAAGGTCAAGCACGTTGCCCTCGGCGTGGTCATCAAGTCCGACACGGTTGAAGCCGACGGCGTGACCCGCGGCGGCGCGACCATCACCAAGTCCAGCGCCACCGGCAGCGCGGTCGTCTCCGGCGGCCCGGCCGACAAGGCCGGCCTTAAGGAGGGCGACACCATCGTGGCCTTCAACGGCAACGCCGTGAACAACAACTACTCGCTGCTTGGTTACGTTCGTGCCGCGGCTTTGGGAGACAAGGTGACGCTGACCATCGTGCGCGACGGCAAGACCATGAATGTGGACGTGACGCTCGATCAGGAGGAGTCGTCGGTGAACGGTTCGTCCGGCTCCGATTCCAACGGCAACAGCCAGAATAACCAGAACAACCAGAACGGCAATGGCCAGAACGGTTACGGTAATGGCAATGGCAACAGCGATGGCGGCATCGGTGACGGCGGCGGCTTCTCCGACCCGTTCGGCCTGTGGTAAAGCCGACTCGACAACGTCACACGGTGTTGAGCGGTAACCGCTGAACACCGTGTCGGACAAGCAAAGGCCCGTGACAGTGAGCAAACTCCTGCCACGGGCCTTTCGTATGCGCGATTGTGCCCCGCGCCCATGCCGCCAACGCAGTTTCGATATCCGGCATGTCGCGCAACGCTCGTTGATAGGGTAGGCCAAGCACTGAGTTCGGGCGACGTCCTGAACACAGCGCATAATTCAATACAAAACTGAATACATTTCTTTACGCCGTGTATCGGAAGGTTGCGCGGGAGCCGAGCAAAGCGAAGCCCCAGGCAAAGCCGCCGGTGGGTTAACAAGGCGTGACCGTAGCGCCGATTGCGCGGGCCACGCTTGCCGTACCGCAATCGACTCCGTATACGAGCGTAAGGAGCAATGATGAGCAGACTCATCAGATTCTTCACCAAAATTCTCGACATCTGCAAGCTTGTGCCGATGCTTCCGGTCGTCGTCATCGCCGCAATTCCGTTGGCTTTACTAGGCGATTGGCGTCCGTGGGGCAATGCGATGGCGATTCCGGTACTCGGCAATCCGGGCTTCGGCCAGTGGCTGGTTATCGCATTGGTGCTGATTATCGTGATTGACACTGTGCGCGGCATGATTGACGATTTGCGTCATGGGCAGGTTGGAGTCGATGTGCTGGCCGTGGTCGCGATCCTCTCCACCGTGGCCGTCGCCGAATACTGGGCAAGTTGGGCGGTGACGCTGATGATCACGTCCGGCGAGGCCATTGAGGAATACGCTCAAGCCAAGGCCGAGCGCAGCCTGACCGCGCTGATGGAGGCCGCGCCGCAAACCGCGCACGTCGTCAACCTGCCTGGCGTGGGGCGTGGGTTTGCTGCCGATAAGGGCGATTCGTCCGATGGCTTCCGGCGTGTGGGCTTGGCATCGGCTGCCGCCGCCGCGCACCGCTTCGACACGGTGCCGGTCGAGCAGGTGCAGCTGGGCGACGTACTCATGGTGTTGCCGGGCGAAACTGTGCCGGTTGACGGCGAGCTGCTGTCCGGCACGGCCACGCTCGACCTGAGCAATATCAACGGTGAGCCGGTGCCGCGTGAAGTGTTCGCCGGCGCCCGTGTGATGTCCGGGGCGGTGAACGGCTCGACTGCATTGACCATGCGTGCCACCCAGGTGGCCGCCGATTCGCAGTACCAGCGCATCCTCGAGCTCGTGGCCTCCGCGCAGGAGTCGCGCCCGGCCGTGGTAAAAACCGCTGACCGCTTGGCCGTGCCCTTTACCGTGCTTTCGTTGGTGATTGCCGGCGTCGCATGGGCGGTGTCCGGGGTACCGACGCGATTCGCCCAGGTGCTGGTGCTGGCCACGCCCTGCCCGCTGCTCATCGCCGCACCGGTGGCATACATCGCCGGAACCGGACGCCTCGCCGCAGCCGGCGTGCTTATCAAAGCACAGGACGTGCTGGAAAACCTTGGCCGCGTCACGCAGGTGTTCTTCGACAAAACCGGTACGCTCACCGTCAAGCAGCCGCAGGTGGTGCGCGTCGAGATGTTGCCCGGCGCTGCAACCCGTCTCAACGAAGACCATGTGCTGATGATGGCCGGCGCGGTGGAAAGCTACTCGGTGCACATCCTGTCCAAAGGCATTGCCAAGGCCGGAACGGAGGCGATGGCCCGATTGCGCCAGCGGTTCGAGGATGGTCAGCGGCTCTGCCCCGAGCCGGAGGCCAGCTGGCCCGGCCATGGACGGGAGTATCCGGTCATCAAGAATATCAATGAAGATGCCGGCAAAGGCGTTTCCGGCGAGGTGAACGGACATGCGGTGCGCGTTGGCCGGCTGTCTTTCGCGGCCGCCGGGGAGGAAGGATTCTTGGCGGTCGATCGGACCGCCCCCAGTCGGTCTGAGGATGACCTGCGCACACGATTTGGGCTGCTTCAGCCGGACGAAATGGCGTCGTATGTGTCTGTTGATGGTCAGCTGATCGCGCGCATCGTGCTGCGCGATGTGCCGCGCGCCAACGCCAAGGCAGCGCTCGCCAAACTGCATGAGTTGGGCGTCACCAAGCTCGCCATGCTTACCGGTGACAAGCGGGCTTCCGCCAATATCATTGCCAGCGAAGTCGGCATTGACGAGGTTCACGCCGAACTGTTCCCGGAGGATAAGGTAGCCGCAGTCAAGGCCGCTACAGGAGCCGGCAAAACCGTCACGATGATGGTCGGTGATGGTGTGAACGATGCCCCGGTGCTCGCCGTCGCCGATATCGGTGTGGCCATGACCGACGGCACATCCACCGCCGCTTCCGAAAGCGCTCAGGTGGTCATTATGAATGACAATATCGCCGCCGTGCCGCGCGCCATCGCCATTGCACGCCGCACCAAGCGCGTGATGCTTCAAGCCGTAATCGCGGGCCTTGTGCTTGCCACCATCGGCATGATTGCCGCCGCGTTCGATCTCATTCCGGTCGTCGTCGGCGCATTCCTCCAGGAGGCCATCGACGTGGTGAGCATCCTCTGGGCCCTCACTGCCCTAATTGATCGGGATTGATTAAGATAAACCGGAATTGATTGGAGCCGCATCCGGATTATGTGCAATATAACAAGTTGATATCAATATTTTGTGTGTGCTTACCGGATGCGGGCGCCGTAGGTGGCAGTCTATTAGACTAAAGGCTGTTTGCAGCATCATTTAGGGGCATTGAGGCCCTTGCCAGAGGAGTCGATATGTCAGAGGGTGAGGAAGAGCTCAATGTGGGCGCAGTCCGTTTGGAGGAAGTGGCATCGGCGGCTAATGTATCGCTGTCCACTGCGTCCAAGGCCTTGCGTGGAAAGCCTCACGTCAGCGAGAAAACCCGTATTCGAGTGATTGATGCTGCGCAGAGGTTGGGCTATAGCGCTGCAGAAGCTATGGCATCGATGGCAAGGTTAAGCGTCAGGGATTCTCACGGCGTGCAGGATTTTCGCGTTGGCATCATTGGCGTTGATATGAAAGGCGTCTTTTCCCCGACCATTCTTATTGGAGCGGAGAATGCGTTTCAAGCGCGCTCAGCCGCAGCGCTGCTGTTCAATGCGTCAGGCAATGAGGCATTGTTCCACAGTGGTATTGAACGAATGTTGGTGCAAGGAGTGTCGGGACTGTTGATTATCAGCAGGCGTACGGATCCGGTGCCATACTACGTGGATTCTCCGGTACCTGTGGTCTACGCCTATGGCCCGTCCCGTGATCCCGATGATTGTTCCGTGGCACAAGACAATGTGGAATCAGGGTGTTTGGCCGTTCGCCACCTTCTTTCCTGCGGGCGCACGCGTATTGCGATTATTGCTGGCGACTCCGAGTGCTCGGTTGCACATGAACGGATGCGGGGTGCGCTCAAGGCCTTGCATGATGCTGGATTACAGTTGGTTGGCGAAGCGCGGTTCGGTTCATGGGAAGCGGAATGGGGGCGCGCCGCTGCCCGTCTGCTGCTCAATGACGGTGCTGCATTCGACGCAGTGATATGCCAAAACGATGTGTTGGCTCGTGGCTGCATCGAGGAATTGGAACGTAGCGGATGTCGCGTGCCGCAAGACGTAGCGGTTATCGGGCACGACAACAGTCCGGATTATGTGTCGTACGCGCATCCGTTGCTTACTTCTATTGATGACAACAACGAAATGCTGGGGCGTCAAGCTGCCCTATGTCTACTGGATGCGATTGCGGGGCATCCTCACCATGGTGTGGAGCGTGTGCCGGTGAAGCTAATCCAACGCGAGTCAACGTTGCCGTTGGATTGATAACGTCACCGGATAGGCGGCAGCAGCCGGTTTACATCTTGCGTGGCATCATCCAGACCTTTGCGAATATCATTGATGCCGGAATCCTGTACAAGGCCGTGAACGTCGATGTTGCTTTGTTCGCTCAACGCTTGGCCGCGTACGCGCATGCTATGGATAAATCGTCCGACCTTGCGTGCGTAGTCGGGCAGCTTGTCGGGGCCTACCAGCACTAAAGCGATGACAAGAATCACCATGAGTTCCGTGCCCGAAATGCCGAACAACATATTATTCTCCTTCTGCAGTTATTGTTGCAGGGGCTTCCTGTTTGCCGGTGCGCTTGGCTTTGCGCGCCGCGCGAAATGGTAACGCGGCGCGCATTTTATGTAAAAGTTTGAGAAGTTTGGGTTCTTCGCCCGCCGCGCGCATGACTTTCCATAGCTGGATGTGCTCGTATACTGCGCATACGGCTATGGCTGCGAAATAGATTGCGATGATGGGCAAAGCGAGTGCGCATAATGTTCCTGGGTCGCCGGTTGGCGTGGCCACGGCCGCGAAGATAAACGCTATGACCGTTGCGAGACGCCACTGCTTCAACCATGTTCGTGTTTCGACCGCATTCATCATCGTCAATGCCGCCATAACTACGGGTAGCAGGAATGAGAGGCCGAAAGCGACTGTCATGCGCAGAATGAAATCAAAATAGACGTCGGCGCTGAGCAATGTGGCGGTGTTTGCGGGGGCAAAGCCGGTAAGGATCGCCACCGCTTGGGGCAGCAGATACCATGCCAGTCCGGCTCCGGTGAGGAACAGCGGCACTGAGGCTCCGATGAATGTAACCGCGGTCCAGCGCTCTTTGCGCTTCAACCCTGGATTAATGAATGCCCACACTTGGTATGACCACCACGGGCAGGAGGCCGTCAGACCAAGGAAGAACGCAATCTCCAGCTTTACGTTGAATGCGGAGACCACGCCATTGAATGTGATGCTCATCAGTCCCTGTTGCTGCCCGGCCGCCGTCAGGAACGGTTGTTGCAGGATACGAAACACCTGATCGCTGAACATCCATCCCACTATCGACATGATGATGATGCCGGCAATGGCCCGAACAAAGCGTTTGCGAAATTCGACAAGATGATCGGCCAGAGGCATCACCGCATCGGGGTTGCGGGGCTTGCGCGTTTTGGACTTGCGCCCTACACCCCGCTTCCACCGGCGTGTAGGGTGTTGCGCACCCGCGCTGGCCTGCTGCGTGGCCTCGTGTGAGTGATCGATGAGATCGTCGAGGTCAAGATGTGTATCCCGATCGCCGGGATGCATCGCCGGTGCAAGGGGTGCCGGAAGCGCGGGGTTTCCGGGAACCGTGCTCATCGCTGTTCGGCTCCGGTTGCTGTAGTCGGGGCGGCGGTGGCGTTCATCGTGACGGCTTGGGGTACGGCGGGAGCGGGAGCCGGTGCTGCCGCCGGAGCTGGGGCAGGGGCGTCGCTGACTGTATTGACGGTTTGTTGTGTTGCCGGGTCATCGGTCTTGGTCTCGGCACGGAAAATCTTCATCGATTGGCCAATGCTTTTGGCTAGCTCAGGGAGCTTCTTCGCGCCAAACAGCAGCACGATGATAAGTAGAATGATAATGAGCTCGGTGGGGCGAAGATTAGGCATGATAGTATGTCCTTCCAATTTCTGTGTTGTGACAGGGGAAGGGTATACCTCATTAACGCACCAATTTATCAGTATAGCGAGGAATGGTGTGTTGTTCAAGTTGAAGTGCGGTGTTGCGTTTGAGCTGCTTGTGAGAGTTGCTCGGGAACATGTTAATTTGAATGCATTTACTGTGTTATTGGTGAGCATATGTGTTTGGGTTCGTTGGTTTTCGCAAGAGGAAAACAAAAGGAAAATTACGAAAATAGCATGGCTGGAAATGCTGATAAAGACTGATTTTCATTGGTATTGTGCGCTACGAAAACCAGAGAAAAAATGAGTGAGTCGCTTTCTTTGACGCATGGTGAGAATCGTCTGTTTGAGTTATTGTGAACGTGCACAACGAAGACAAGCGGCATGGAGGGCGCGCAAAAACTCGAATAATCGCATATGGTAACTGTTTGCTTTACCGTCATCTCTCCCATACATACATGACGACGGGGACGCACCACAATGATGTGATGGTAAAACGGGCAGTACCAGACGATTCCGAGTATGTGTGTGCCATCCACTGACGCATCTTACCTGCGTCGTCGGGCCATTGAATGGATTAAGTGCATTGAATGGTTGCGAATGCGGCAGAGTGTCTTCGTCCGTCATGCCTCGCAATGAACGCGCGGCAGTCCAACGAAGGAGCAAGATGAGTTCAACGGAAGCAACAAACGGCATCTCTCGCCGTGCTGTGCTCGCAGGCGCGGCCGCCATCGGCGGCACCATCGCCGTGGCGAGTGCATTGGGTACAGGAGTGACAACGGTGCAGGCAGCGCCATCCGTCGCTGGCACGGCAGGTGCAACGGGCGCGAACGGCGCGGGCGGCGTGGCCGTTCCCGCAGCGCAGCGCACCACGAAAAGCGCGAAGACCATTACCGACGCGCCCGCTCTGCCGGGCTGGAAGGTAGCTCCGTTCCCTCTGCGGAACGTCGCCATCACCTCGAACAGCGTGTTCGATCGTGCCAAGGAAGGGATGCTCGACTATGCACGCAACTATCCGGTAGACCGCTGGCTGGTTTGCTTCCGTGCGCAGGCGAACCTGCTGCCTAAGGACAACACGACGCAGCCTTCCGGTGGCTGGGAGAACTTCCCCAGCGGCTCGCTAGACAAGGCTGTTGAACAGCAATGGGGCGATGCCGAATACACGCGTGGCCAGAACAAGAACGGTGCTGATGGTCTGTTGCGCGGCCACTTTGCCGGACATGCATTGCACATGCTCTCCCAAGCGTATGCCGAAACGGGGGAGGAAGCGATTCTCAACAAGATCAACGAGTTCGTCTCCGGCCTGAAGGAATGCCGAGATTCCCTGCGCGAGATGAAGTATAACGGCAAAGCCCGCTACAGCCACCCCGGCTTCCTTGCCGCCTACGGCGAGTGGCAGTTCAAGGCATTGGAGGAATATGCTCCCTATGGCGAGATTTGGGCACCGTGGTACACGGAGCACAAGATTCTTGCCGGTCTGATTGCCGCTTACGAGTTTGCCGGTAATGCCGACGCGCTCGACCTGGCTGAAGGCATCGGACATTGGACCTATGCGCGTCTGAGCAAATGCACCAAAACCCAGCTGCAGAAGATGTGGGACATCTACATCGGTGGTGAATACGGCGGCATGAATGATTCGCTGGTGGATTTGTACAACGTCTCCAAGGACAAGGACCGTAGCGAATTTCTTAAGGCCTCCGCATTTTTCGACACTGACAAGCTCATTGACAACTGTGGTGCTGGTGTCGATATCCTCAACAACTTGCACGCCAACCAGCACATTCCACAGTTCGTCGGTTACGCCAAAGACGCGGCCATGGGCGACGCGGATATCGATGCTGATGCTCGTGCGCGTTATCTCAAGGCCGTTGAGGGGTACTGGGGCATGATTGTGCCCGGCCGTATGTATGCTCACGGTGGTACTGGCGAAGGCGAGATGTGGGGGCCGGCACATACTGTGGCCGGCGATATCGGCAAGCGCAACGCGGAATCCTGCGCGGCATACAACATGCTCAAGGTGGCTCGCTATCTGTTCTTTATCGAACAAAAACCTGCCTACATGGACTATTATGAGCGCACGATTCTCAACCATATTCTCGGAGGTAAGTCCCGTGACCTCGATTCCGGCACGGCCCTCACGCCGGGCAACTGCTACATGTACCCAGTGAATCCGGCTACGCAGAAGGAATATGGTGATGGCAACATCGGCACTTGCTGTGGCGGCACCGCTCTGGAAAGCCACTCGAAGTACCAGGATTCCATCTACTTCCACTCGACGGACAACAAGGAACTGTACGTCAATCTGTTCACAGCTTCCACACTCGACTGGACCGACACCGGCCTGAAGCTCGCACAGGAAACCAACTATCCGGAGGAGGAGACCTCGACGATTTCCATTACGGCCGCGCCGAAGAGCGCCGTCACCTTCCGCATCCGCATCCCCGCGTGGAGCAAAGGTGCGAAGATCGAGGTGAACGGCAAGGCTATAGATGGCGTCACCGCTGGCGAATACGCCACCGTGGCCGGCAGCTGGAAGGTCGGGGACAAGATCGTCGTCACCATCCCGCTGCAGCTGCGCACCGAGTCGACTGATGACCGCAAGGACATCCAGACGCTGTTCTACGGTCCCACGGTGCTCAACGCGCTCAACCCATCCACCAAGTTCATCCAACGCGGCTTCTACGAGCGCAACGGCTTGGATGGCACCATCAAACTGGGCGTACAGAAGAAGGAAGGCACGAAGAACTACTTCATCATTGACGGCGACGAGTTCGAGCCCGCCTACAACGGCGACAACACCCCGTACCACATGTACTTCCAGCGCAAGGACGAGTATGTGGGCTTCGCAGGCAAGCTCACCGATGTGCTGAACCCGAAGCGCCCGGCTGCACAGGACCGTAGCGAGAGCACGCTGATGGATGACATCTGGGCGGGCGCGCCGTTCAAGGACCGTGCCGCCTTCATCAAGAAGGTGCAGGAGGTCACGAAGACCTATCAAGACGAGGGGCTGCTTTCCAGTCGTGATCGTCAGGTGGTTCTGCTTGCCTCCGCTCGCGCCAAGATGAGCTGACGTTTTCCTGCGACCAAACCGTCTCCCGTAGTGCACGACACGGCGGGAGATGAGTGATACAAACCATAACGCCTAACAGAAAGAATATTATGACCATCGAAAGCACTACTTCGGCCGTGAAGGGCGGTGTGGCGAAACGATTCGCCGCACTGTTCGTAGCTGCGGCCACGCTGCTGGCTGGCGGTGTCTTCTCCGTATCGGCCGCGCCGAGTGCACTGGCGGACGACGCTGAAACGAATGTTGCGCTCAATGCAGAAAAAGGCAACGACAATGCACCAGACGTTCAGGTCAGCTATGTCACTGGCTGGAACAGCACTGCTGCCATCAATGACGATAGCTTGGACGGCAACGCCAGCTATGGCGGTTGGGGCACTTGGGGCAACACCAGTGCCAGCGAAACTGCCACTTACACATGGAATCGCGCCGTGACCACGTCCAAGTCTGTGGGCTACTACTGGACGAACGTCAAGACCGGTGATGGTGGCGTGCCGCTGCCCAAGGATGTCTCGATTGAGTATCTCAATGCTGATTCCGGCCAGTACGAGACCGTGCCGAACCTGAAGGTGGACAAGACATTCCCCGCCGACGACGAGCTCGACGCCACCAACCCGGTGTATGGTCCGTATACCTACACCTTCGACCAGGTCACCACCAAGTCCATGAAGCTTGTGGTGAACAAGAAGGCCAATGACAACAAGGGTATTACCGTCACTGAGTGGCAGGTGTTTGGTACCAGCGCTGCACTACCAGTGGATCCGGGCGACCCAGGTGCTTTCTTAGACGTGCAGCAAGTTGCCGTGCGCACCACGCCGGGCGTGGACCCGACCTCGAAGTTGCCTGCAGAAGTGTGGGCGACACCTCAAGATGGTCCCAGCATTAAGGTTCCAGTGACTTGGGAAACCGTTCCGGCCGACGCTTATGCTACAGCTGGTACTACCGCCGAAGTCAAGGGCACTACTGCTGCCGGTACCTATGACAACATCAAAGTTGCGGCCGGTCAGGCGACGGCCACTATTGGTGTCTACGACCAGCTCAACACCGAGGTGACCGACGCGGAGTACGTCTCCACCATCACCGCTCCCGGTGTCAAGCCGGTATTGCAGGATACCGTGGCGCTGACCTACGCTGACGGCTCGGTCGAGTCGGGTCACAAAGTGACTTGGGACAGTATCCCGGCCGCCGAGTATGCTGAAGTCGAACAGGTCGGCTTCGTGGAAGGCTCTATCGAGGGTGTCGGCAATATCAAGGCGGAAGGCACGTTCTTCGTCGTCGCGCCTTCCGACCCGAAAGCCCAGCCGATTGTTGCTATCGATTTCGACTCCGCGGCCCCCGGCTCCGGCTGGTACACCACTGCCCCGAAGTTCACCATCACCGCGCAGCGCGGCGTCTCCACCGTGCCGATAAAGACGATCGAGTACAAGATCGGCAAGGGCGAGTGGACCAGTGGCAAGGGCCCGATCAGCGTGACCGCGCAGGGTTCCGTGACCATTTCCGCCCGTGCCACCGATGAAAACGACAACAGCCGCGAGGTCTCCCAGACCATCAAGGTCGACACCAACGTGCCGGTGGTCACCGCTAAGCAGGAGAGCAAGAACGGCAACGATGTGGTCGTCTCTCTCACCGCTGATGACGGTGCCGCAGGCTCCGGCGTGACCCGTGTGCTGTACTCCACCGGCCCGTCCAGCAACCCGAAGTCCAACGAGAACACGATGTGGGGCACCTACACCGACGAGGACAAGGTGAAGGTGCAGCTCTCCGCTGACCACGACACTTACGTGCACTTCTATGCGCAGGATGCCGCCGGAAATGAGTCCGACTACGCCAACATCAATCTCGGCAAGGGCGAAGCCGTGACCCCGACCCCGACTCCGTCTGTGGATTCCGTTGCCGTCTCCGGTGATGGTGTCAAGGATGGCAAGCTGGCGCTGGTCGCTGGTGATACTGCCCAGTTGTCGGCCGAGGTGAAGGTGACCGGTGATGCGGCCAAGACCGTGGCCTGGAAGTCCTCCGACGCGAAGGTCGCTACTGTGGACAAGGATGGCAAGGTGACCGCCGTTGCCGAAGGTACGGCGACCATCACCGCCACCTCCACGGTTGACGAGAACAAGTCCGCGTCCGTCGAAGTCACGGTAACTAAGCCCGAGGCTCCGGTTCCGCCTGCCACCGATGAGGAGCGCAAGCCTCTTACCGACAAGATCGCCGCTGTTGAGAGTGAGAAGCTCAACCAGAACGACTACACGGCTGATTCGTGGAAGGCATATGCGGATGCACTTGCTGCCGCAAAGCAGGTAGTCAAGGATCCGGCCGCAACCGCACCGCAGGTGACCGCTGCGCTCAACAAACTCACTGCCGCACACGATGGTCTCGCCAAGAAGGATAGCGGCGAAAAGCCTGAACCGCAGAAGCCCGGTCAGCAGAAGCCTGGGCAAAACCAGAAGCCTGACCAGCAGCAGAAGAACGCTACTACCACTGCCCCCACGGGTAGTGCGGTGGCTGCCGTTGCTGCGGCCGTAGTTGTGCTCGGCGCGGCTGGCGCCGGTCTGGTTATCTGGCGCAAGCGCCGTGCCTGACGTGAGGCTATTGCCCCTAGGCTAATAACAACCCAATAATTGAATACAGGTCTTATACCTGAAGTTGATCTGCGTCGCACTGGCTTGAACCCGAATCGATGTTCGGGCTAAGCCTGTGCGGCGCATTTCGTTGCGGCTGTGTTGCTCATAATCCGGTATCGGAGTTATTCATTAGGTCGGTTTGACGTTTATTAGGTCGGTCCTTGGTCGGAGCGGCCCTTGAAACCCCGCCGTTCCAAGGGATGGCTTCAGCACCCTCCGACCTAATGAACGAAGAAATGACCTAATGAATGCAATCGAGGTCGTAAAGAGCCGTTGGAGGTGACGTCTTCAGTGTCATCAAGGGATTCGCCGGTTGTGCAGTATTGTTATTGTTCTGCGGCGGCTCTTTACCGTCGGCCTTCTAGCCAATCGAGGGCGGAAGTGACGCGGATTCCTTGTGAGACATAACTATGTTCAACCCGACTGGTTACGTACTGTTGCTCACACGGTATACCGAGAACATTGCCAATTAAAGTGAGGTGCCGAGCGAATCGGTCATGATAGGTTTGTCCGGATTTGATTTCTATGAGCATACGGTTGTTAGGATCGGTGAAATCCAACAAATCCACCTCGACCTTGCTGGCATCGCGGTAGAAGAATAATTGTGGCTCCTGATTGGCGTTCAAATGCTGTTTCATGGTTTCCGCAATGATGAGGTTTTCAAATATATCGCCGAACTTGGGGTGCGCAACCAGTGCTTCGACCGTCCGAATGCCCAAGAGATGGCACAGCAAGCCAGTGTCATAAAAATAGAGTTTCGGCGTTTTGACCACCTGTTTGCGTGCGTTCGTGTAGAACGGTATGAGATGGAATGCGATGTAACTTGATTCCAGAATCGACATCCATGCCTTTACGGTTCGCGGACTTACACCAAGTTCATTGGCGATGTTGGTGTAGTTTATGAGTGCTCCGGAACTGAGTGCGCAAAGAGTCAAGAATCGGCGGAAGTCAGCCAAATTGCGTACATCAAGATATTCGGAAACATCACGTTCGATATAAGTGTCGATGTAGTTCGAGAAGAACAGATTGAGCGGCATTCTCGTGTCGTAAATGCGTGGATAACCGCCTTGCAGCATAAACGTATCCGGAGTAAGGGCCTGATCCGCCTTGCATGCTTCTTGGAATGAGAACGGCAATAACTTGACCAAACCGACTCGGCCTGCCAGTGATTGTTGAATACGCTTGAGTAGTAGGAAATTTTGAGAACCAGAGAGAACATATTGTCCTTGTTCGCTACGTTCGTCGGAAGCCACTTGAATCATGGAGAACAAATCAGGAGCATATTGAGCTTCATCCACTATGAGCTTGGAAGGACGCTGCCGAATGAATCCCACCGGGTCGTCAATGGCGGCTTTGCGTGTCTCAGGATTTTCCAGATTCACGTAGTCATAATCAGGGAACATGGCTTTTGCCAGCGTGGATTTGCCGCTTTGCCGAGGCCCGGTAATAGAGACCACGGGAAACCATTGCGCAAGTTGTTTGGCCTGTTTCCCGAGCGCGCGTGGAATCATCGATGCCTCTTTCCCATAATCCGACATTACTGATTATCATAATCTTACATTAGAGAAACCCATAATCCTACATTAGGAAAACCCATAATCTGACATTAGCAGTGCTCGTAGGTTTCCCAAACGCACAAACTATGGCCTAATACACAGAATTCCCACCACCCTCCCTCTGTTGCAACGGAAGGCTTTGCGTTAGGCTAGAGCGCGTGACTGAATCTGTGAATACTGAACTCCGCATTGCTGTAATCGGCGCTGGCCCGGCCGGCGTCTACTCATCCGATATCTTCCTGCGCCAGCTCAAGAAGCTGGGCGAAGAACTTGGCCTCGGCACCGAAGCGCGCATCGACCTGTTCGAGAAGCTGCCGGTGCCGTTCGGCCTGGTGCGTTACGGTGTGGCCCCGGACCACCCGTCCATCAAGTTCATCGCCTCCGCGCTTGAGAAGACGCTCGACAACCCGAACATCCACCTCTACTGCGACGTGGAATTCGGCAAGGACGTGAC
>OGCO01003480.1_pt1 | contig 18423 bp, 14 predicted proteins | sample 1570171 | NCBI WGS metagenome assembly OGCO01 (sample SAMEA4370583, study PRJEB24528) | human gut metagenome | reverse complement strand
GAATGGCGGTGTGGCTGTTGGAGCTGCCCTCGCGGGTGATGAAGCCCAGCAGCAGGCTCTTGTCCATGCGCACCGTCTCGGACGGGGCCAGATCCTCGGCCACCAGAATGCTGGGCTCGGTGCCCTGCAGGCTGGCATTGTCCACCCCCTGCAGGATATCCAGGATCGCCTGTGCAATGTCGATGACGTCCGCACTGCGGGCCTGCAGATACGGGTCATCCATGGCTGCGAACACGGCAGCCTGATTGTCGCCGGCGGTCTTGACAGCGTACTCGGCGCACTTGTGCTGGCCGTTGATGATCTCCTTGATGGCGTCCACAAAGTCGTCATCTTCCAGCATCATGGCGTGGATGTTGAACACTTCGGCAATGTCCTCGCCTGCTTCGGCCAGTGCCTTTTCGTACAGAGCAGTCTGCTGCTCAATGGCTTTCTGCTGGGCAGCCTCAAAGCGGGCCACCTCTGCAGCGGTGTCGGCGATCTCTGCGGTGGAGATCACGGTGTCCTTTTTCTTATAGATCTTCAGCTTGCCGATGGCAATGCCGTTCAGAATGCTTCTACCGGTGCCTACCTGCATCGCTCATTCTCCTTCTTACTCATCCATTTCAAAAAAGCCCCCGCAGATCACTCCGCGAGGGCTGTGGCATCACGGCGGGATCAGACGTTCTCGGTCAGGAACTTCTGAATTGCTGCAGCGGCTGCCTCTTCATCGTCGCCTTCTACCTTGATGGTGATGGTCTCGCCCTGCTTGACGCCCATGCCCATCAGAGCCATCAGCTTGCGCATGTCGCAGCTCTTGCCGTCCTTCTCGAGGGTGGCGGTGCTGGCAAAGCCCTTCACGGTCTTGACGAGCAGGCCGGCCGGACGAGCATGGATGCCGCAGGCATCCTTAACGGTATACTGGAATTCCTTCATAATCATTTTCTCCTTACTTGATTTTCCTGTGCCCGGCGCTGCAAACTCCAGCACATGGGGCGTAAAATACAGGAAAAGTTTATACATCTATTATAAACCCTGCACCGTCTTTTTGCACCGTTCTATATTGCTGATTTTTGCGGCAAAATTTTGGTGGTTTTGAACATACAAAAGCTCCAAAAATGCTCACTTTTTACATTTTTTCATTTTTGTTTGCAAAATTTATGCATTCTGCGACCCGATTTTCCATGCAAAATCGGTTGTTCATTCCGGGACCGTACCGGTTTTGCCGGGAGTTCCGGCCCGCATCATTCCACGGGGTAGCCTTCGGCGTCCAGCGGCAGGGACGCATAATCCACCGCCTGGGCCTGCTCTCCGGCCTCCCCGGAAGTCTGCTGCGCCGCGTCGCCGGTCAGTTCTTCGTCATGGCGCTCGCCCCAGTCGCCGCTGTAGTCCTCCCCGGAGGTCTGCTGCGCGTCCAGTTCCTCGTCGTGCCGTTCGCCCCAGTCCCCGCTGTAGTCCTCGCCGGAAGTCTGCTGGGCTTCGGCCATGGCCGTCTGCAGGTCCTTCAGACCCACCACCACGCCGGAGGGCCGCTCCAGCAGGTAGGCTCCCACAGCCTTTTTGCGCCACACCAGCAACACCCCGTAGCGGCTGGTCTCGCCGCTGCTGGCCGCCGGGATCAGGGCCGTCCATTTTTCCACCGTTTTGCCCTTGCAGCGGGTCAGATCCATGCCGCTCTGCTGCACCACCCCATTGAAGGCGGAAAAGCTGTCGTCCCATTTGCGGGGGATCTTGACTTTGTCGGCGGTGATGGACGCACCGTCCACCTCCAGCCCGTAGCCGGTGAACCAGGTCTGGATGTCCTGTGCGCTCTCGATCTTGTTCACCGACGCCGCAGCCGTCACCGTGCGGGTGCTGATGTAGCGCCCCAGCAGCGCGCTGCACACCACCAGGGCACAGCACATGGCCCCCAGCCCCAGTTTTTTCAGGCTCGTTCTGCTCAACGTGATCACAAACATATCGCCCTGCCTCCCCAGCACCATTTTTGCGTTGCACACTCTGGAACCAGTGTATGCACCGCCCGGGGCCGGTATGCGGCACAAAAAAGGAGCCGCCGCACGCTTTTTCCGTGCAGCAGCTCCCCTATGGGGTCAGTGTGCTTTTGTAAAATCCGCCGGGCAGACGCAGCCCTTTTGCCGCAACACCTGCTGCAGCACCCGGGCCACCCCGTATTCCGTGTTGGGCGGGGCCAGATACGGCACCCGGCTGCGCAGCTCCGGGCTGCCGTTTTCCATCAGGAAGCCGTAACCCACGGCCTCCAGCATCTCGATGTCGTTGTAGGTGTCGCCAAAGGCCATCATGGCACCGGATGGGATGTCCAGCAGCCTGCTCAGACGCTCCACAGCCTTCCCCTTGGTCACGCCGGGGTTGGTCACGTCGATCCAGCATTTGCCGGACACCGCCACGGCCAGTTCCTGCCCGAAGCGGGGGCCGTAGACCTTCTCGTACACCTCCTGCGCATTGTCCTGCGGCAGATAGATGGTAAACTTGTCCACTGCGGCGTCGATGGTGTACAGATCCGACACATAGGCAATGCGGTTGTAGAAGTTGCGGTATACGGCATCATAACACCGGTCACAGGGGCGCAGGTAGGCGTTCTCCAGCCCGCAGACCACAAAGGAATCCCCGTTTTCCTCCGCGCAGGCCGTCAGCCGGTGCCAGACCTCCGGCTCCATGCGGGAGACGAACAGGTCTTTGCCGCGCCAGCGCACAGCGCCGCCGTTGTCGGCCACCAGAATGGTCTGCTCCAGCACCGGAGCAAACATCTCTTCCAGCTTGTACAGCGGCCGCCCGCTGGCAGCCGCGAACAGGATATCCTGTCCGGCCAGCTCCTGCACAAGATGCAGAAAGTCCGGCGGCAGCTGACTGTGCCCGTCCAGCAGGGTCGCGTCCATGTCCGACGCGATCAGACGAATGCGGTCCATCGCGCTCCTCCTGTCATCCCATGTAGCTGATGTTGGCATCCAGCTCACCGCTGTAGCCATTGATGCGGGCCTTCTCGGTGCCCTGCCACATATCGCAGTCGATGGGGCTGCTGGACACGCCGTAATGGGCGTTCCAGATGGTGTACTTGCGCAGGGCGTCCAGGTCCACCCGCTTGCGGAACCAGGTGGTGGAAGCGTACACACCGGGCTTGTACCCCAGCGACTTGACTTCCTCGCAGAAGGCGATGGCACACTTGGTGCGGTCCTCCTTGCCCAGGCCATCGGCACGGCCGGTGCCGTTGGGAGAGGTGGAAGCCTCGGTATCATAATAGATGGGGTAGTCCAGCTTGCGGCCGTTCAGCACCCAATTGCAGCCCTGTGCTTCCTCGCGGGCCTCGTCCTCGGTCACCGCCTGGGTGAAGAAATACACGCCCACCTTCAGGCCCGCGTTGCGGGCGTTGGTGAAGTGCTCTTCAAACATGGGGTCCTGCACCAGCGTGCCGCTGGCACCGTAGCCGCGGTAGCCGATGCGGATGATCACAAAGTTCACGCCCGCCTTCTTCACCTTGTTCCAGTCGATGTTGCTCTGGTACTTGGACACGTCGATGCCGAAGTTCACATTCTTCTGCATCACGCCGTCGGCGTCAAAGTAATACAGCTTGCCGTCCACAGACTGGATGCCGGTGACCGGCTTATGGGTGGAGGCGCTGTAGTAATAGGTCTTGCCGTTCTTGGTCAGCCAGCCGGTGTATTCCTCCTGGTTGTCCTTTTTGCCGAACAGCCAGTTCCACAGCCAGCTGAAAAAGCCGTTCTCGCCGCTCAGGTCGATGCACTGTGCCTCGGCCTCATCCAGGGCACCCTCGTCCAGCGCCTTGCGGATCTGCTCGTCGGTCAACAGCATGGTCCCCTCCGGCGTGCGGCCGGACAGGTCATTCTCTGCGGCGTCCGTTTCCTCCGGGGGTGCCTGCGGGTCCTGTGCGGCCAGCTCCGGCGTTTCCTGCTGCAGGATCACCGGGCTGTTCTCCTGTGCGGTCTCTGCCGTTTCCGTGCTTTCCGTGGTGTCCGGATCTGCGTCCTCCGCGCGGCCCGGCACCAGCGGGTCCGGTTCCTCTGCGGTGTCCTGTGCAGGCTCCGCCGGGTTCTCCGCTGCGGCGGGCTCTTCGCCCTGCTCTGCGGTCGTCTCAGACTCCGCGGTCTGTGCGGCAGGCTGCTCGGCGGCTTCCGGCTGTGCCTGTGCCGTGGGTCCTTCCGCCGTCCGGGGCTCTTCCGTGCTGTCCGCAGCGCATTCTTCCGAAGAAGCCGCCGACCCGGTCTGTTTCTTCCCGAAGAGCTTTGTTTTCTGCTCCGGTTCCGTCCCGCTCTGCTGCCGGACGATGGGCTGCACCGTCACAGCCCCCTGCAGGTCGGCCAGATTCATGGCCGCCCCCAGACCGCCGACGGCCAGCACCATGGCCATGGTAAAAACAGCCGCGGCCTTGCCCCAGCCGCGTGCCGAAAATCTGTTGTTCCAAATTCGTTTCATGCCGTACTTCTTCGCCTCCGGATCCCTGTTTTGGTTATAGTCTGCCGCCGCAAAAGCGGACGGCCGTTCATGCATTTTCACACAGGTTCAGTATACACCCGATGCCGTCCCGCCGTCAATCGGCTGGACTTTGCCGCCGCGGCCGCCGCGCACGGGCAGGCCTGCGTCCGCACACCCGAAAAATGCTCCAAAAGGGATACGTTTCGCTGGGGCAAAACATTGCACAAAGCCGAAATTTCCTGTTTTTGCCGCCCGAAATCCCGTTTTTTCTTGCTGTCTTGACAGGTGTATGGTATTATACTTGACATGCAGTTTCTCTGCGGCGTACCGCGCCGCAGACCGGAAAGGTTGGTTATTTATGGAAAATGTGAAAGATTTTTTAAAGCGCAAGGACATCGTCATTTCTCCGCAGCGCTACCTCATTGAAGCACTGGGCGCCATGGCACAGGGCCTGTTCGCCAGTCTGCTCATCGGCACCATCATCAAGACGCTGGGCCAACAGACCGGGCTGGAGATGCTGGTGGATCTGGGCGGCTACGCTACGGCCATGAGCGGCCCGGCCATGGCCTGCGCCATCGGCTGGGCACTCCACTGCCCGCCGCTGGTGCTGTTCAGTCTGATCACGGTGGGCTACTCGGCCAACGCCCTGGGCGGGGCCGGCGGCCCGCTGGCCGTGCTGCTTATTGCCATCGTGGCCGCTGAACTGGGCAAGGCCGTGAGCAAGGAGACCAAGGTGGACATCCTGGTCACCCCGCTGGTGACCATCTTTGTGGGCGTCGGTCTGTCCATGCTCATCGCTGCCCCCATCGGCGCAGCCGCAAGCCAGGTGGGCACCCTGATCATGTGGGCCACCGAGCAGGCCCCGCTGATCATGGGCATTCTGGTGTCGGTGATCGTGGGCGTAGCCCTCACCCTGCCCATCTCCTCGGCAGCCATCTGCGCCGCACTGGGCCTGACCGGTCTGGCCGGCGGTGCCGCCGTGGCGGGCTGCTGCGCCCAGATGGTGGGCTTTGCCGTCATGAGCTTTAAGGAAAACGGCTGGGGCGGTCTTTTGGCCCAGGGCCTGGGGACCTCCATGCTCCAGATGGGAAACATCGTGAAAAACCCCAGGATCTGGATCGCTCCCACCCTGGCGTCCATGGTCACCGGCCCCCTGGCCACCATGGTCTTTCAGCTGGAAAACATCCCGGCAGGCGCGGGCATGGGGACCTGCGGTCTTGTGGGCCCCATCGGCATCTATACCGCCATGTCCGGCGAAGGCCCCAGGATGTGGGCCGGGATCCTCATGATCTGTTTCATCCTTCCCGCCGTCCTCACCTGGATCTTCGGAGAGCTCTCCAGGAAGGCCGGATGGATCCGTGAGGGAGATCTGAAGCTGGATCTGTAAACAGCCTCCATAAAATACTTCGGCCGGCCAGGCATCATGCCCGGGCGGCCTTTTTATCATTTTCCATCATTGATCCTGATTCCGGGTAAACTCCCCTACTAAATACACGATCCCAAGAACTGCCGTCAGAATAAGCCCCAGATACAGCGCCCAGAAGATCAGCCTCTGCCGTCCCGCACAGAACAGGAAGACACTGATCACCACCGCCCATAGTAGCGGAGCCCAGAAAAATTTTGAAAGACGGAATAAAGCACCGATCACCTTCATCGTATTCCTCCTCTCGCGGATATGGTCTGTATCCTGATTATAGCATACAGGATCCCCCATTTCTATCCCTGTTTTATTGACTTTCCCCATGAAAAACTATATAATTTTTCCATGGGAGGATACCCCCCCCCAGGAATATTTATAAGGAGGTACAAACGTATGAAAAAGCGATTTGCCGCCCCACTGGCGGCAGTGCTGGCGATGAGTATGGCGTTTTCATCGCTGGCGGCAGTGAAACTGGACACACCGGTCGTACGGTGGAGTTCTGAACGAGAGGCTCTTCCCGAGTGGAAGCGGGTGGAGAATGCCAGCAATAAATACCAGGTGGAGGCGTTCCGGGACGGGGAGCGCACATACAATTCCCGCCACACATTTTCCTCCACAGATACCCGTGAATGGCTGAAATCCAGCGGATTTGTCAACAAATTGAAGGACTCTGGAACTTATACCTTTAGAGTTATGGCGCTTGGAGATGGTAACGATACCCTAAACAGCGACTGGTCCGAGCTTTCCGCTCCCTGGACATTTGAAAAGTCTTCCGTATCATTAGGGAGTCCAGTCAATCTTCGTTGGGATGGCACCACAGCCTGTTGGGATGCTCCGGAAATTCCGGCAGAATATGCATCCTATTTCAAAGGCTATGAAGTATATCTTCTGGCTGATGGTCAATCCTGGAGTGGATACTCCAATGTACAGAACACCAGCCAGGATCTGGCTGACAACATGACAAAGGAAGGCGCAAAGGAATACTCCTTCTCCGTCCGCGCCGTCAGCAATACGCCGTCCAAGATCTTCCATAGTGAAACCGTTTACGCAGATGATTCCTACAAGCCAGGCGACGCTTCCGACAAGGTATCGGGTACTCTTGATAAGATCACTTCCGGCGAAATTTCCATGGAACAGGCACCGGATGCTTTAAAAGAAAATATCAAGGACGTCCAGGTGGCCATGCAGTCGGATCCGGACGTTCTGGCCAAGGTCGAGGCCCTGGAACAGCAGTACATAAAGGATCAGAATGTGACCCTGGAACAGAATGTCACCTCCAATGAGGTGGGCATCGACCACAGCCAGGTAAAGGTGATCGGCGCTGCCTTAAACGCTGCGGCAGCCGGTTCCACCGTTTCCTTCAATATCGGAAAGCCTCATAAGGACGCAGTTGTGGATGCCATGAGGTACAAAAACACCATCCAGGTGGATCTCAGCCTCAGCGGAGCCGTTCCGGAGCTTAAGGTTCCGGTACGCATCACCGTTCCGATCCCGGAAAATGTCAATCCAGAATTCTTCCATGTGCTCCACTATTCCAATGACGGAACGTATGAAGATATCTGGCCGCTGGAGATCGACCGGGAGGCCCGCACGGCTTCCTTCACAGTGACCCACTTCAGTACCTTTGTGCTGGCTGAGGAAAGAACCGAAGAGGATAAGCCAGGTACTGATCCGGAGCTTCCAGATTCCATCGCCACCCCGTCCAACGCAAAGGAGTTCCAGGCCCTGGCCGACGCCCTTCCCAATGACCTGGCTGGTCTTCCCCAGGAGGAATGGGACGCCGCAGAAGGCGCTCTCTGGAAGCTGGCTGAGGCCCTGGATAAGAACGACGTCCAGAAGGCCATGGCCGGAAAGTCCGCAGAACCCACTGTGAAGAAGCTCTCCTTCCTGTTTGACTCCCTGGGCGTGGGTGCAGCCATGGATGTCCAGTGTGCAGAGCCGCTGGAGGGAATGGACTACTATCCCCTGGCCTTCGCCCCGGACCATGGCACCATCACAGGCCTCCGTGCAGAGCTTTCCAATATCTCCACGCCCAGCAACGCCAGCTGGACGTATTCCTTCGACCTGGAACTTTATAAGACCACAGAGGGAAGCGCCCGCTCCGCAGAGGGAACTGAAACAAAGGTCACTTCCCTTCGGACTCCGCTGAAATTCTACATCTCCATGCCCGACGGCTTCGAGGATGTGGCGAACGAAAGCGATACCCTCTGGTATGACGAGGAGACTGGCTGCATCGTGGTCTACACCAATGATCCTGGAAGGTTCACCGTAAAGCTCCGCAGGGAAAACAGCGGCTCCGGTTCCTCCGGCAGCTCCGGCGGCGGCTCCAGCAGAAGCGTCCGCGTGGATCTGATGAACCAGTCCCCAGAGGGCGGAAAGTGGTCCAAGGATGGAAATATCTGGCGCTTTACCTTTAAGAACGGGATCCTGGCCCAGAGCTGCTGGCTCTATATCAACAACAACTGGTACTACTTCGGCAGCAACGGCGATATGGCCACCGGATGGTTTAAGGACAACTTAAACAACTGGTACTATCTGACTCCTGCCGGAGCCGGAACAGAGGGTGCCATGGTCACCGGATGGCAGCAGATCGACGGACGCTGGTATTACTTCAATGAGAAGAGCGACGGCTTTTGCGGCACCATGTTATCCAATACCACCACTCCCGACGGCTACACCGTAGACGGAAGCGGTGCGTGGATCCAGTAAAAAACAGATCTTGTTTCACCCGCCCGGGCTTTGTCCCGGGCGTTTTTTATGTCATCGAGAAGTGCGCCCTATGACATAAAAAAACGCTCTGCGGGGATCGCCATGCGGCGAAAGGGAATTATGCCGCAGATCTGCCCCTCCACATCTTTCTGCCCTCTCTAATTTTCCTCTCCCATTCCCCGGCTCTCCCATTCCCCGGCCTACCAACTATATGCTCTCCTAGCTTCATATTCCCCCCTCCCGTATCATCAAAAATTTTGGGCAAAAATACCCCTTTTTTTCCATGATGCCCAAAAATCGTACGGAAATCCTGGATTTTCACCGGATCTTCCTGCGGGATTGGACATATATCTCTTTTTTCTCTGTATATGCCCAAAAACTGCCGGAATTTTGGGCATAGCAGAAAAAAAGTCCATTCTATGCCCAACAGCAGAGCCTGTGAAGCTAAGGTGCGCCCCATAAGGCGGGTACGCATCCCCTGTCCGCAAAAGGACCGGCCTTCCGGCCGGTCCCAGCAAAACAGCTTCTTTTATTTTTATTCGTACCGCAGGGCGTCGATGGGATCTGCCTTGGCCGCCCGGGAGGCCGGATAGATCCCGAAGAAAATCCCCACCACCGCGGAGAATCCCACAGCCAGGAAAATGATCCCAGGCTTTATGACCACTGGAAGTCCCAGGGCCATGCCGCCCAGGGATACCACGCTCACCGCCAGCACCACGCCGATGATGCCGCCGCAGGCCGAGAGGATCGCCGATTCTGTCAGGAACTGGATCAGCACGTCCCGGGTCCTGGCTCCCAGAGCCTTCCGGATCCCGATCTCCCGGGTCCGCTCCGTAACAGAGACCAGCATGATGTTCATAATGCCGATGCCTCCCACCAGGAGAGAAATGGCTGCGATCCCGCCCACAGCCGCGGACAGGGCTCCCATCATACTGTCCACACTGCCCATCTCATCCACCGCCGTCTGGCTGTAAAAGTCCTCGGGCTTCCTGTCCTTCTGTTTGGCGATATACGCCATGAGCCGGTTCATGAAATCCGTCATATCCACATCGTCCGCCGCGAACAGACGGCAGGAGTAAAAGTTATCATTGGGCCAGGTGAGGATCGTATAGGGGATAAAGGCCGCTCCCGTATCGCTCCCAGTCCCCATCATCAGCGCCTGGAAGGCGTTCATCTCTTTTTTGTAAACGCCCACCACCGTATACTCGTCCGTCTCCCCGTAAACGGTCATCCGCAGGCTTTTCCCCACGGCATTTTCCGTTCCGAACAGCTTCTCGGCGCTTTTTGCCTCCATCACCAGGTTTTTCCTCCGGCCCAGCACATCTCCCTCGTTGAGATAGCGGCCGTAGATCACATCCACTGGCTGTACATCCTGGTAATTATAGTCGATGCCGGTAAATTCAAACTTCATTTTGGTCCGGCCAGCCTGTACGTCCGTACTCAGGTACGCGCTGCTGTCGATATAGGCGATCTCGTCCCCGAATACCTCTTTGATCTTATCCAGATCATCCAGGGTGAAATAATCGGTCATACGCACATCATCGATCCAGTAGCCGATCTGGACATAGGCCTGGGTGATCCCCACGTCCTTATAAAGATCCTGGAACAGTCCCCGCATGGTATCGCCGATGGACACAATGGAGATCACAGAGCCAATGCCGATGATGATGCCCAGCATGGTGAGGAAGGAACGCATCTTATTGGCCTTTATGGCGTGGAAGGCCATGGCCATATTTTCGATCAGCATACGGCCTCCCCCTTTCTCCCGTAAAGTCCCCGGGTGTGGATCACTCCGCTGCCAGGCGTGGGATTTAAGTTTTTCTCATCGCTGATGATCTGGCCGTCGGAAAACCGGATGATCCGGTCCGTGAAGGCGGCGATATTTTCCTCATGGGTCACCACCACCACCGTGGCTCCGGCCTTATGGAGCTCTGAAAAAATCTCCATGATCTCAATGGAAGCCGCCGTATCCAGGTTTCCCGTGGGCTCGTCGGCTAAGATCAGCGGCGGCTCGTTGGCCAGAGCCCTGGCGATGGCCACCCTCTGCCTCTGGCCTCCGGACATTTCATTGGGCATGTGGTCTGCCCTGGCTCCCAGGCCCACACATTCCAGAAGCTCCATGGCCCGCTCCGCCCGTTTCCTCTTGGGGATCCGGGCATAGGTCATGGGAAGCTCCACATTCTTTAAGGCCGAGGTCCTGGAGATCAGGTTAAAGGACTGGAACACGAATCCGATCTTTAAATTCCGCACTGCCGAGAGCTCGTTGGGATCCAGCTCCGCCGTATCGATGCCGTCCAGATAATAATGGCCCATGGTGGGGCGGTCCAGACAGCCCAGGATATTCATGAGGGTGGATTTTCCCGAGCCGGAATGGCCCATGATGGCCACAAACTCCCCCCGCCGGATGGTCAGGCTGATCTTTTTCAGCCCCAGGACCTTAATGGCTCCGGTATCGTAGATCTTCACCAGATTTTCCAGGCGGATCAGCTCCTCATGGACGTTTTCTGTCATATAGGGAGAAAGCTTTTTGTCTCTGATTCCAAACACATCCATTCCCCCCTTACTGCGCCATGGCGGTCACGGCCATGCCCTCCGTCAAGCCCTCAGAGGGAGCGGCCACGATCTGGGTCGTCTCGTCCAGCTCCTCGCCCTCGCCGGGAAGGATCTCCAGCTCCACATCTCCCTCAATGCCGGTCTGCACAGGGACCTCATGGATCATGCCGTCCTTCACTGCCAGCACCATGGAAACTCCGTTCCGTTCCGTCACGGCGGCCACCGGCACCGTCAGGGCATCCTCCTTTTCCTCCAGGACGATCTGGGCCTTGGCTGTGATCCCGGCAATGAGCTTTGTGTTCTCATCCATGATCCGCACCTTTGTGGGGATGACCCGCTCGGTGGAGCCGCCGCCCTTTTCCTCACCGGTGGGGGAAATGGACACCACCTGGCCGCGGACCGTTTCTCCGTCCAGGATATCTGCGGAGATCTCCGCCTCCTGGCCCACAGCCACCTTTCCGATGGAATACTCGCTGACCTTGATCTCCATTTCCAGAACATCCAGATTTTCTATGATGAATAAGGGCTCCGAGTCCTCCACTGAATCAGCGAACCGGCCCACCTTGGTGTTGACCCGTACCACCGTGCCGTCGATGGGGCTGGTGATCTGGGTATCCGCCAGCTGCTCCTGCTTCTTCTCATACTCAAACCGGGCCTTTTCCACCTGGAGCCGGTAGGAATCCCCAGCCACTGCCTGGCCATTCTTCACCTCATAGGAGGCAGCCTGGCGCTTTGCATCGTTTAAGCCGTTTTCCGCCGTTTCCAGATCCACCAGGGGCACGTCCCCGCTGTCATAGAGGACCTTGGTCCGGTTATAATTGTCCTGGGCCGTTTTCAGATCCTGGACCGCCTTGGCATAGCCGTTCCTGGCGTCCCGGTCCTGCTCCACGCAGGTGCTCACTGCCAGATCGTAATCGTTTTTTGCCATGGCCACTTCCTTTTTCAGGTCTGTATCGTCCAGGACTGCCAGGACCTGTCCCTTTGTGACCTTATCGCCTTCCTTTACAGGGATCTCCAGCACCTCTGCATGGAGATTGGATACCACGTCCACACTGTCGGTGCCGGAAACCGGACCGCTGACCGAAAGCCGGTTCTGGATCTCCTTTCTCACCGGCGTCACCGTAGCTGCTGTGGGAATACTGGGCTCGCTGCCGCCCAGGACCTTTACGGCTCCAATGCCCAGGACTGCCAGGACCGCCGCCGCCAGGAGAAACTTCTTTTTTCCGCGCTTTTTCTTCCCGGCCTTCTTTCCTCCTGTTCCGTTCATCATCTCCTCCAGCTGCCGGTCAAAGGCCGCGTCCTCCTGCGGCGCTTCCGGGGCCGCCTCCTTCTCCTCCGCGTCCTGTCCTTTTTCCCTGGACATTTCCGCTTCCTCTCTGGTCTCCGTCTCCCCGGGTACATTCATTCCCTGTCCCTGGGCCAGTGTTTTTCCTTCCGTTTCATTCATTCTGTCGTCGTGTCTCATGTCTGTATGTCCTCCCACCGCGCTGTTCTCTCTTTCTCTCTTTCAGTGTCAGCTTCAGTATAACACGAGAACTTTTCTATTCTTATGCGTTTTCCTTTCAGTTTCTTTCAAAATTCTTACGATTTTGCGTCAAAGCCCGGGCAAAATTCCACAATGGCACAAGGATCAGGTAAAATGCCAGACACAGACTGGCCATGGGTGCGCCTATGGTGGAAATGGGCACGTTTCCTGCAATGGACCAGGGCACCAGGGCCGCCATGTCCTCCAGGGCCAGGGCCCGTTTTTCCTTGTCCGGCTCCGCATCCTTTGTGAGCTGGTCGGTCAGAATGATCGCCAGGGTCTGGTTAAAGGAGATCATGGAGGTGACCACAGAGACTGCCAGGATCCCGCCGAAGGGCGTGATCCTCCTGCTGACGGCCTCCACGTACCTTTTGATCCCCAGAAGAAGGCCGGTACCCTCAAAGATCCCCGCATAGGCCGAGGAGATCCCCACGATCACCGACACCTGGACCATGGAAAGGAAGCCGCCTCCGTTCATCATGGCCGCTAACTGCGGGTCCTCTGACCTGTATCCGAAGATCATGAGCCTTATGAGCTCATGAACAGTCATTTTCTGGAATACCAGACAGCACACCGCCGCCGCTGCCGCACTGGCCAGCAGGGTATATTTCACCTTTGCGCGGAAGGCCGCCATCACCAGGATCAGAAGGGCCGGAACCAGAAGGATCCAGTGCAGGGTAAAATGTCCAGAGAACATGGTCTTCACATCCATGGCTCCGCTTCCTCCTCTGGAAAAGGCCCCCAGGGCCAGATAGGCTGCACAGGTCAGAACGAAAGGAACCAGGCAGGACCGGAGCATCCTGCGGATATTTCCGTACAGATCGGTCCCGGTCAGCTCACTGACCAGAAGAGCGCTGGTGGACACCGGGGAGCACCGGTCCCCGAAAAAGATCCCCGATACCACCGCCCCGCCTGTAAACAGAGGGTTCACGCCCATGGCCGATCCCATGGTCATACAGACCACGCCCATGGTGGCCGCCGTGCCAAAGGATGTGCCCGTCAGCACCGAAACAGCACAGTTTACTAAGAAGCTCAGCAGTAAAAAGCCCGAAGGATGGATCAGTCCCGCCGAAACGGCGATGATCTCCGGAATGGTCCCGGCGCCTCTCCACAGGGCCGTCAGGATTCCGATCAGAAGAAAGATAAACAGGATCCGGATCACAGTACCAAGACCGGACCAGGACATTTTAAGAAGTGAGGGGACCGAATACCCCTTTTTCATCCCATAAAGGATAAAGATCACATATCCCGCTATGAGGGCGGCAACCGTTGGGACCCCAAAGGCCACGCAGAACATCAGAACGGCCACGAAGGCCAGCATCACAAGGTTTTCCAGCATCATATTTTCCTCCCGTAAATCAAATACAGAGGCCGGGGACAAACTTGATGTCCTGGCCTCTGTCCTTGCATACAGTATAAAATAAGCTGCCGGATCTGTCCAGTGTGTTTACTGGATCTCAAAGGATCCGTCTTCCGATACGGAAATGGAGGACTTATAGAATTCCTCGAAGGCTTTTACCATATACTCCATATCCTTAGCGCCTGCAGTCTCATAAGAGGAATGCATTGCCAGCTGGGGCAGTCCGATGTCCACGGTATTTAAGGATACCTTGGAATTGGAGATATTGCCCAGAGTGGAGCCGCCTAACATATCGGAGCGGTTTAAGAAGTTCTGATAAGGCACGCCTGCACGGTCGCAGAGACAGCGCATTACGGCTGCGGAAACAGCGTCGGTGGTATATTTCTGGTTGGCGCTGTGCTTGATCACGATACCGCCGTTTAAGTACGGACGGCTGGTGGGATCTGTCTTATCCGCATAGTTGGGATGGACCGCATGGCCGTTGTCGCCGGAGATCATGAAGCTGGCTGCCACGGCTGTCCAGTATTCCTCCTCGCTTCTTCCCATGGAAAAGTTGATCCGGCGGAGAACATCGTAAAGGAAGGTGGAGCCTGCGCCCTGCTTCGTGCCGCTGCCCACTTCCTCGTTGTCCATTACGCAGAGAACGGAAACGCTCTTCTCGCTCTGGCTCTTTAAAAAGCCCTTCATGGATGTGAAGGCGCACTGAAGGTCATCCAGACGCGGCGCGGAGATGAATTCATCCTCTGCGCCCCATACTCTTCCTTCCATTCTGTCGTAAAGGAACAGGTCGCTGCCCTTGATGTTCTCCTTTTCCACTCCTGCCTCAGCGGCAATCATGGACAGGAAATCCGTCTTGGAGCCATGCATCCGGAATAAGGGGAGCATGTCCTTCTGGAAATTGTACTTATATCCGTCATTGACATCCCGGTTCATATGGACAGCCAGGCTCGGGAGCATTAAAATATCCCGGTCTACGGCCACAAGCTTTGTCTCCAGCTTATTTCCATCCTGCACGATCACACGGCCGGCCACAGAAAGGGGTCTGTCAAACCACGGTCCGCAGAGCATTCCGCCGTATTTTTCCACGTTTAATTTTACATACTGGTTCTCCACGTTCATTTCCGGATCTTCCTTGATCTTTAAGGACGGGGAATCACTGTGGCTGGCGGCGATATTGAAGCCGGTAAATTCCTTACAGGGAACATGGAACGCGATGATGGCGGATTTATTTCTTGTCACATAATAGGTGCCGCCTTCCTTTAAGTTCCATACGCTGCCCTCGGAAAGCTTTTCAGCTCCGGCATTTTCCATATATTCTTCCATAGCGGCAATGGCATGGAAGCTGGTGGGGCTTTTTTTAATAAATGCAAATAACTCTTCGTTTAAATTGTTATACATGATTTCCTCCTATATGATTTACATGCTTTCCGACTGATATTCTACCATCCGGCCGTCCCTTTTTCAAGGGGTTTCGTCCGTTCCCGGTCCGGGACGCCGGACCACTGGGGATCCGGCCAGCGCCGGGATGGGCTTTCTTACAGGGATCCCACTGGAACCCATCAGGCCAGATGGGTATGAACGTATTCCTCTTTCACGTCCTCCGGCACCAGTCTTCCTCCGGTGGCCCAGGCGATGTGGGTGATGTTTTCCTGCTTTTCCTCCAGTCCCTGGCTCTTAATGTAATCCCCAAGACGCTCCGGAACCTCTGCAAAGGCAAAGGCGGCACAGGAGGAGGGCTCGATGAACACACCTTCTGCTTCCATCAGATCCCGCATATAATCATAGAGCACTGCGTCTCCGGTGGTAAAGATCCCGCTTAACATGGGCTCCATGAACTTGCCGACAAAGGCGGACGGCCGTCCCACTGCCAGTCCGTCGGCGTGGGTCTTTCCGGAGATGCCGAAATCCTGGACGCAGACCTGGTCGTGGAGTCCCGTAGCCATGCCAAACAGCATACAGCAGGAATCCACCGGCTCTGTAAAGAAGCAGTGGACATTGTCACCGAACACGGTCTTTAAGCCATAGGCAATGCCGCCCGGCGCTCCTCCGATGCCGCAGGGCAGATATACGAACAGCGGGTGATCCTGGTCCACGAAAACTCCAGCCGCCTCCAGCTGTTTCTTTAACCTTCTGGGAGCCACGCTGTATCCCATGAACAGATCCCTGGAATTTTCGTCATCCACAAAATAGCTGGTGGGGTCGCTGTCGGATTCCTTCCGTCCCTGCTTTACGGCTTCCCCGTAATCGGACTCATATTCCTTCACCGTGACACCCTTGCTCCTTAAAAGATCCTTCTTCCACTGTCTGGCGTCATGGGACATATGGACAATGACCTTAAAGCCCAGCTTCGCGCTGATGATACCAATGCTTAAGCCCAGGTTTCCTGTGGAGCCTACCTGGATCGTATAACGTCCAAAGAAATCTACAAATTCCTGGGACGCCAGGATGGAATAATCGTCCGTGGTCTTTAAAAGCCCGTTTTCAATGGCCAGGGTCTCCGCATACTTTAAGATCTCATAGATCCCGCCCCGGGCCTTGATGGAGCCGGCAATGGCCAGCTGACTGTCCTCTTTTAAGTAAAGCCTTCCGGCAAGCTCACAGCCATGGCGCTCCTTTAAAAGCTCCTTCATCTTCGGGATCTCCACAAACGGAGACTCGATCAGTCCGCCGTCCTTTTCAGTTTCCGGGAACTGCTTCTTGATATACGGCGCGAACCGCTCAAGCCTCGCCTCTGCATCGTCAATATCCTCCACCGTCACCGCCAGATCCTTTGGCAGCTCCTTCATGGATACCAGGCGCGGATTGATCCAGCCAACCGGCTTCTTTTCCACAGCCGCTGCGATCTCCGGTACCCGGGCTTCAAACTCTTTCCGTTCTCTTAAGTCCATTGTCCTTACCTCCTGATTATAAAGTCACCCCATCCTGCGGCCTTTTCCTCCGCAGTATGTCAGTTTCCATTATAATGGGAGAACCCGCTTTTTACAAGACCTCCCGTCATATTGACCCCTGGGTTTTCATAAGCTGTAACAAACAAAGAATCCCAAAGGAACTGACCCATGAGCTCCAAAACAAAAATCGTTGTCCTCCGGATGAAGGAGATCATCTACACTGCCATCTTCATCGGCCTGGCCATCTTTCTGATCCTGCTGTTTTTCTTCATGTTCCGTTCTGAAAAAGAAGCTCCGGCTCCCACTGCCGAAAGCGCTTCCCCGGCCGTTTATGCGCCGGGAGTCTACTCGGCCTCCTTATCCCTGGGCCGCCAGAACGTAAACGTGGAGGTGGCCGTGAGACACCTGCCCGCCGACGAGCGACGCGCGAAGGTCGACGCCGTGCTTGCGCTCACGGGCCTCGCGCATGCCTCCGAGTCGATGCCCGCCGCGCTCTCGGGCGGCATGAGCCAGCGCGTGGGCCTTGCCCGAGCGCTCGCCGCCGAGCCCGAACTCCTCCTGCTCGACGAGGCGTTCAGTTCGCTCGACGCTCTGACTCGCCGCCAGCTCTATGACGAATTCGTTCGCATTCACGCCGCGCGTCCCGTCACGACCGTGCTCGTCACGCACGACGTGACCGAGGCCGTGCTGCTCTCGAGCCGCATCTGCAGGCTTGAGAACGGCGTGATCGCGCGCACCTACGACAATCCCGCGCCTTATCCGAGGAGCCTCGCGACTCCTGGACTCGGCGCGCTTTCCGAAGAAATCCTCCGCGGCTTCCTTGAAGAGGAGCCGCTTCTATAAAAAGGAAATCCTGAAAATGATGAAGAAGCTTCTTGCCGCCGCCGTCTGCGGCGCCTTTGCCGCGTCCGCCCTCGCCGCCATGCCCGAAAAGGTGACGATCGTCTACGTGAAGAGCCCGTTCAACCTTCAGAACATGGTCATGAAGGAAAAAGGCATGCTCGAGAAGGCCTTTGAGAAGGACGGCGTCAAGGTCGAGTGGAAGTCCATCAACTCGGGCGCCAAGCAGGCCCAGGCCATGGCGGCCGGCGCCGTCGACGTCTCCGCCGTCATGAACACCGCCTCGCTCCTCATGGCCAACGGCTCGGGCAATCCCGTCTACGTCGCCTCGGGCGTCTCGCACCCGACGGACACCTTCGCCATCGTGGGCAAGCCCGGCGCCAGTCTCTCCGTGAAGGACCTCAAGGGCAAGAAGGTCGCGGGTCCCCGCGGCACCGTGCTCCATCAGCTCCTCATCGCCGCTCTGGTGAAGGAAGGCATGTCGGCCGATGACGTCGAGTTCCTCTCCATGGACATTCCCGCCGCCATGACCGCCGTCACCGTGTTGAAAAGCGACGCGCTCGTGCCGGTCGCCGTCGAAAAGCTCTCGTCGAAGGTCACGGAAAATATCCGGTTGTGGAATAAGATGAAAACAAGCAGCGTCACCGCGGCTAACACCGCGCATAAAATCACATCGCGGCGGTTCAGCGTCAACATGGATGCCGAA
>OGCO01003475.1_pt1 | contig 18450 bp, 14 predicted proteins | sample 1570171 | NCBI WGS metagenome assembly OGCO01 (sample SAMEA4370583, study PRJEB24528) | human gut metagenome | reverse complement strand
TGCCGCTGATGGCCTTGCCGGTGTATCGTTCCTCATAGAGAATGGACAGCACCACAAAATTGTTCCAAAAACCATCCTCCAGGGCCGCTATCTTTTTGCCCGGATACTTCTGCCTCATGTAGATCAGGGGAGAGGGCACATCTTCCAGATTAAGTGTTCTGGCAATTTCTGTGGTGCAAAAGCCCGCCAGGGTCATATCGAAAATACGCCGGACCACTTTGGCCGCTGGCGGGTCGATCACCAGTCTATGCTTATCTTCACTGCTTTTCACATAGCCGTAGGGAGCAACGCTGCAAAAGTAATCGCCACGCCGCAGGCGGGCATACAGTAGCGGCAGCGCAGATTGCACAGATCTGTCACAGACACCCTCAGATAGGTGATGCTGCGGGAAAATTCATCGGTCACCGGTCGATCACCTCCTCATCATCTGAAAAGTCACTTTACGATACACTCAATAATGGCCGTAAGAACAGTTGGGCCAGTGGCAGCTGCCGCAGCTCTGGCAGAAGCCGCCGTCCGCCAGCCGCACCAGATCCGCCTTTGTCAGCTTTTCCCCTGTCATCAGCTGGGGAAGCAGCACATCAAACGTAGTGGTGGGCGCCTTTACTGCCGCACCGGGCACACCCACAAAGGCGATATCCCCCAGATAGGCCAGCATCAACATATTGCCGGGCTGGGAAGGGACGCCGTGGGACACAACCTCTGCGCCGCAATTGCGGATCGCAGTCGGAGTCAGATCATCGGGATCCACAGACATTCCGCCGGTCATGACAATGATATCCGCCCCCTGAGTGAGATAGCTCTGAATGGCCTCCTCCAGCATCGGCAGGTCATCATCGCAGAAGGTGCATCCCAGCACTTCGGCCTCATAGGGGGCCACCTTACGGCGGATGACCGGCTGGAAAAGGTCCTGAATGCGGCCGGTATAGATCTCACTGCCAGTGATAATCATACCGATCTTCTGAGGCCGATAGCACACCAGTTCCAGCAACGGACGCTCACTCTCCCGACACAGTCGCTCCGCCTCCTCGATCTGGCGCTTCTCAGTCACCAGCGGCACAATGCGCATGCTGGCCAACTTGGCCCCGGGCTGAACGGGATAATGGTCGGGCAGCGTGCAAATCGTGATATCGCCAATGGAGTTGATCGCATTCAGCAGGGGGACATTGACCCGGAACAGACCGCTTCTCTGTGCGGTGAGCACCATCTTGCCCTCGCTTGGCCCTGTAAAGCTGCCATCCTGGACAGCCGCAAGCTTGGACAGCCGCAGGGCGGCGTCCTCCTCGTGGATCTCGCCCGCTTGTTCCTCCCAGACAAAGATATGCTGTTTGCCCAGATCCAGCAGTCGTTCCACATCCTCCTGTTCGATCACATGGCCCCGGCGGAACACCGGGCCTTTGAAATCCTTTCCAATACCGGTGACATCGTGACACAGCGTCATGCCAACGGCATCCTGTACCAACACTTTTTTCATAGGACAGCCACCTCAAATTCCAAAATAGCTCACCCGAAGCATCGCCCCGGCGCTCTGGGGGCCTGCCCCGGACGGGATCTCCGCCAGCGCATTGGCTCCGGCCAGCGTGTGCAGTGCGCCGTTTCCCTGCTGGGCGGCGGGATAAAACACCAGACCATGCTCGTCCGCACTCAGGCGGCCCCGCACCAGACGAGTCTGCTTCCCGCCTTTCTTGAAGTCCGCACCCAGCCGGGCGGACACCTCTGGCAGAGCCGCCTGCTCCCTGCCGCACAGGCGGCGCAGAACAGGCAGCGCCACAGCGTAGAAACAGGTCAGCGCCGAAGCCGGATTGCCGGAGAGGCAGGCGGCAAATTTGCCGTTTTTCCAGCCAAAGCAGCACTTTCCACCGGGCTTCAGGCCGATATTCCGCACAACGATCTCCGCGCCAGCGCATTCCAGTGCCGCAGGCGTCAAGTCGTAATCGCCTACGGAGACACCACCGGTGGTCAGCACCATATCGCACTCCCCCAGCGCACGCTCCAGCAGCGCTGCAATGGCGGCACAGTCGTCCTTGGGCGTGCCATAGTAGACCGGCTCCGCGCCTGCCAGTCGCAGAGCAGTCTCAAAAGCCGGTCGATTGCTGTTGGGGATCCTGCCCTCCGTCGGAGAAGCCGTCCCCTCCTCCAGCTCGCTTCCGGTGGTAATAACCGCCACTCTGGGGCGGCGATAGACGAGGACGGAATCAACGCCCTGCGACCAGAGCGCTCCGGCCACACCGGCGTCTACGGTCTGGCCCGCACGGGTCAGCTCCATACCCATATGGACGTCCTCACCGCGGCAGATCAGGTTCTCTCCGGGCTGATAGGTACGCTTCAATGTGACCGTCTCCGGTGTAAAATCGGTCTCCTCAAATTTACTCACCGCATCCGCGCCGGGCGGAATAGGAGCCCCTGTCAAAATTTTGACTGCCGTACCAGATGTGACCGTCCTGGTGGGCACCGCTCCGGCAGGCACTTCCTCCAGAATGGTGAGGGTCACCGGGAGCTCTCCCACCGTGTCCGCACTGCGGAAGGCATAGCCATCAAAGGGCGAGCGGTCAAAGGGAGGCACTTCCCGCAGCGCCGCCGTCGGGGCAGCCAAAATGCGCCCGGCCGCATTGTCCAGCGAAACAGTCTCCGTCGAAACAGAAACCGCCCGTTCCAGCAGAAGATCCCGAGCAGCGCGCCAGTCCATGGGTTTCGTCATCTTCTGATCTCCTTTCCCAACTGATCCGATGTTCGCTTTTATGCCAAAGAAGCAAAAAAAGCTCTGCCGGAAGGCAGAGCGACGAAGGCCCGCAGGATCTCTCCCGCGCACCGCATCAGACGCTCTCCTTTTCAAAGAAGGAAGGCGAGGCCGTTTCCGACGCTCACCCTGGGGGCTGACTATATCAGCCCCGGCTGCTGCCCCATGGCCCGAAGGCGTTAGGCGACAGCAGCTCGGAGAGAAGTTTGTTCTTTTGTATCGATTTATTGTAGCAACTTTCAACCGACGCGTCAAGTGATTTATCGCCAAAGGGACAGATCCCTATTGTGTCTCAGAACAAAGGCGCAAAGGCGCGCAGCAGGGCGTGGTAAAGCCGCTTACTCTTGGAAAAGCGCCGCGCATCGTCCAGACTGATCTCCTGGCTGACCGCCTGCGTGGCAAGGAAATCCTCCCGCACAGACTGGATCGCGGAGACGCCGGACATCCAGACGCCGCACTCAAAGTGGAGATAGAGACTGCGGTAGTCCATATTGACCGTGCCGACCGTGGCATAGCGGTCGTCCACTACGAAATTCTTTGCATGGATAAAGCCCGGGGTGTACTCAAAAATGCGCACACCGGACTCCAGCAGGATCTGGTAGTGGGCGCGAGTCAGCTCAAACACGATCTTCTTATCCGGAATATGAGGGGTAATGATGCGCACATCGACGCCGGACTGGGCGGCCACGCAGAGCGCATTGGTCATGGCGTCATCAATGATGAGATAGGGCGTAGTCAGGTAAATATACCGCTCCGCCTTGCTGATCATATTGTGATAGACGCTGGCTCCCACCGGCTTGTCGTCCAGCGGAGAATCGTCGTAGGGCTGTACCACGCCATCGCTGACCACATCTTCCGGGCGGAGCGTGGGCCGGAAAAGCTCGATATTCTCCTGCTTCTCCCGGTGCAGATCCCAGGCAGCGAGGAACATGACGGTGAAGTTCCACACCGCCTCGCCTCGGAGCATCACGCCGGTATCCTTCCAGTGGCCGAAGCGATCGATCGCATTGATATACTCATCCGCCAGATTGATGCCGCCGGTGAAGCCCACATTGCCGTCAATGACCAGAATTTTGCGGTGGTCCCGGTTATTGAGCCGCAGGGACACCACCGGCCGGTAGCGGTTGAACACCTGACAGGGAATGCCCATGGCCTCCAGCGTACGGTCATAGTTGGTGGGCAGAGTGTAAAGACAGCCCACGTCGTCATACATGACCCGCACGTCCACGCCCTCGGCGACTTTTCGCTTCAGGATCTCCAATATTTCGTTCCACATAACTCCGGGGTGAATGATGAAATACTCCAGAAAGATGAAGTGCTCTGCCTTTTCCAGCTCCTCCTTCATTTTCACAAACATATCATCGCCCAGCGGGAAATATGTTGTCTCCGTGTGGATATGGGGCGGGCAGAAGCTGGCTCCGGCCAGATAGCGCGCCTGATTCAGCGCCGCCATCCCCTGCTCCTCCAGCGCGGCCTTTGTCTCCAGGGTGACGCTGCCCATCGAGGTACGCATACACGCCTCCTGCTGGTGCATTTTTTTGCGAGAGCGTATATCGATCTTGTTGCCGCCGTAGAGCAGGTACATGACCGCGCCAAACATGGGCACCGACAGTACCAGCACCACCCACGCGATCTTATAGGCCGCCTCGTAGCGGCCGCTGATGATCTTCAGCACCGCAATGGTGGCGACGGTCACATAGACAAAATAAAACAGGGCGGAATAGCGGGCAAACCAGATGATGGGCACCGCCAGAATAAAGAGCTGGAGGGCAATGCCCACGCTCACAAAGAATGTGCGATGGAAGATGATCTTCGCAATGCGGCTGAAGATGCTCTGTTTCCCCCGGCGCATACTGGCCTTGGCCCGATCCCGTGCCAGACGCGCACGGGCTCTCAGCCGTTTTGTTGTCATAGGTTTACTCATTTTACCACCACATTCTCCTCGCCCAGCACTTCCCGGGCCTCCCGCACCAGCGAGGTGTGGATCAGGCCGGGCAGTCCATATCTTTTCTGAGTATCCTGCGCATAGAAAACGATCTGTCCTCTGCCCGGGAACATGATGAGCACCTTGCGCAGATAGGCCACCGCCGGATCATCAATGCTGTTGACCCGCAGATAGAGCTTGGTCTTGCCCTGGATGACGCCGGGGCGTTCCTCCCGCCGCTCCAGCGTGGAGCCGCCGCCGGAATAGGGACTGGCCGACGCGGCAGATGCCTCCGCCAGCGGCCGAACGGAATTGCACATGATCTGAGGATCCTTATCCTCTCGGGCGGAGATGCGGCCGTCCACCAGCAGCGCACTGCCCTCCTTCAGATAGCTTCCGCACTCCCCCAGCGTCTTGGAAAACACCAGCATTTCGATCCCGCCGGTGTCATCCTCCAGCATCACATAGGCCATTAAGCTATTATTCCGGGTAGTCTTTGTCTTGACTGCCGTGACCACGCAGGCCAGCGTGACCCGCTGTTCATCCCGGAACTGCCGGGCACCGCCCTCGGCGGCAAAGTCGCTGTTGATGGCGCCGATGCGCACGGAGCACACCCGGCGGATGATGTCCCGGTACTCGTCCATGGGGTGGCCGGTCAGGTAGAGGCCGGTAGTCTCCCGCTCCATATTCATCCGCTCCGTCGGGCTGAACTCCGGAATATCGGGCAGCGGGATCTCCGCCGCGGCGCCGTTGTCCTCGTCGCCAAAGCCGCCGAACAGATCGAACTGCCCCTCCAGATTGCGCTTCCGGGCGGCAGCAATGCCGTCCATTACCGGGTTCATGACCGCCAGAAGCTGACTGCGGCGCACCTTCATGGAGTCAAAGCTGCCGCACCGGATCAGGTTTTCCAGCGCACGGCGGTTCAGGTCGTGGTCATACATCCGCTCACAGAAATCCTGGAAGGAGCGGAACAGGCCGTTCTTCTCCCGTTCTGCCGCCATGGCGTCGATCAGACCCCGGCCAACGCCCTTGACGCCCACCAGGCCAAAGCGGATGCCCTCGGCCACAACGGTGAAGTCCGGGCCGGACTCGTTGACGTCCGGCGGGAGGAACGGAATGTCCATCTCCTTGCACTCGCCGATATAGGCCGCCACCTTGTCGCTGGAGTCCAGCACGCTGGTCAGCAGGGCGGCCATATACTCCCGGGGATAATGGTATTTGAAGTAGGCCGTCCAATAGGTCACAATGGCATAACTCACCGCGTGGGCCTTATTGAAGGCATAGTTTGCAAAGTCGTAGATCTCGTTATAGATCGCGTTGGCCGTCTCCTCATCGATGCCGTTGGCCACACAGCCCTTGATACCCCGGCTCTCATCACCGTGGATAAAGGCGTTGCGCTCCGCCTCGATCTCATCCGCGTGCTTCTTGGAGATGGCACGGCGCACCATATCTGCGCCGCCCAGCGAGTAACCCGCCAGCTGCTGGAAGATCATCATGACCTGCTCCTGATACACAATGCAGCCATAGGTGTCTGACAGAATAGGCTCCAGCATGGGATGCTTATAGCGGATCAGGGACGGATCCGCCTTGCAGGCAATGAAACGCGGAATCGAATCCATAGGGCCGGGACGGTAGAGCGCGTTGATGGCGGCGATGTCGCCGATGCAGGTGGGGCGCAGCTGCTTGCAGACATTCGTCATGCCGGCAGATTCCACCTGAAACACGCCGGAGGTTCGGCCGGCGGCCAGCATCTGGAACACCGCCGGGTCGTCATCCGGGATACGGTGCAGGTCAAACTCCGGCTCCCGCCGGTGGATCATGTGCTCCGCATCGTCCAGCACCGTCAGGTTGCGCAGGGCCAGAAAGTCCATCTTCAGCAGACCCAGTTCCTCCAGCGTGGGCGCTTCGTACTGGGTGACAATGCTCTCGTCGTTGCGGGCCAGCGGCACATAGGTGTAGACCGGTCGGCGGGTGATGACCACGCCCGCTGCGTGCTTGGAGGCGTTGCGGGGCATTCCCTCGATGGTCTTGGCCGTGTCAATAAGCCGGCGTACCTTTTCCTCGCTCTCATACATTTCCCGCAGGGGTTTGGAGACCTGTAGGGCCTCCTTCAGCGTGATCTTGGAGTTATTGGGGCCGCCGGGCACCTGCTTGGCAATGGTGTCCACCTCGGCATAGGGCAGGTTCATGACCCGGCCCACATCCCGGATGACCCCCTTGGCAGCCATGGTGCCGAAGGTGATGATCTGAGCCACCCGGTCAGCGCCGTACTTTCGGTTGACATAATCAATCACTTCTGCCCGTCTGCGGTAGCAAAAGTCGATGTCGATATCGGGCATGGTGACGCGCTCCGGGTTCAGGAAGCGTTCAAAATAGAGGTCGTACTGCATCGGATCCACGTCCGTGATATTCAGGCAGTAGGCCACCATACTGCCCGCCGCACTGCCGCGGCCGGGGCCGACAGGGATCTTCTGGCTCTTGGCATAGCCCACATAGTCGGAGACGATGAGGAAATAATCCACAAAACCCATTTGGCGGATCATATCCATCTCGTATTTCAGACGGGCCTTGTACTCTTCAGAGCCATTGGGGTAGCGGTGGGCAAAGCCGTCCGCACAGAGTTTGTCGAACCAGCTGTCCGCATTGTAGCCCTCAGGATACTGGAACTCCGGCAGGTGGTAGGTGCCAAACTCAAAATCCATCCGGCACTGCTCCACCACTTTGACGGTGTTTTCGATGGCCTCCGGGTGCTCCGGAAACAGGGCGCGCATTTCGTCCTCGCTCTTGATATAGAACTCCTGCGTCTCAAACTTCATGCGCCGGGGATCGTCTAGTGTCTTGCCGGTCTGGATGCACATCAGCACATCCTGCGCCACCGCGTCCTCCCTGCGGATGTAGTGGGCATCATTGGTAGCCACCAGCGGAATGCCGGTCTCCTCGCTGAGCCGGTAGAGGTCGGGCAGGATCTGACGCTGTTCCGGAATGCCGTGATCCTGGATCTCCAGATAATAGTTTCCCTCCCCCATCATATCCCGCATCATAAGGGCGTGCTCCCTAGCCCCGGCATAGTCACCGGTGCGCAGACGACGTGGGATCTCTCCGGCCAGACAGGCACTGAGGGCGATCAGCCCCTCGTGGTGCTCTCTCAGCAGGTCAAGGTCAATGCGCGGCTTGATATAGAATCCCTCCACGTTGGCCTGACTGACCATATAGGACAGGTTGCGGTAGCCCTCTTCGTCTTTGCACAGCAGGATCAGGTGGCGTGCCTCGCTGTCCAGCTCATGCACCTTGTCAAACCGGGTGCGGGGTGCCACATAGACCTCACAGCCGATGACCGGCTTGATGCCCTCCTTCACGCAGGCACGATAAAAATCCACGCAGCCGTACATGACGCCGTGATCCGTGATGGCCACACTGGTCTGACCCAGTTCCTTGAGGCGCTTGATCAACTCTGTAATACGGCAGGCGCCATCCAAAAGGGAAAATTCCGTATGAACATGTAGATGTGCAAAAGCCATAGGTTACCTCTTTGTGATCTGTGGACGTACAGTCACGCCTGTGCGTCCATCTTGTCTTCTCCCGGCACCTGAACCGGTGCGTTTGCCAGCTCCACCAGCTTGCGCAGCCGGTGGTTCAGGCAGGACTTGCTCACCTCAGCCAGCGCCGCCAGCTGGGCCAGCGACAGTTCCGGGTTTTCGATGCGCAGGCGGGCGGTCTCCCGCAGCTTGTCCGGCAGAGAGTCCAGCCCGGCATTCTTCTCCAACCTCCGAATGGCCTCGATCTGACTCTGGGCGGCTTCTACCGCCTTGCCTAGGTTGGCCACATCGCAGTTTGACCAGCGGTTGACACCGTTGCGCAGATTTTTCTCCACCTTGGCGTTCATGATCTCCATGGCCGACAGCGGTGCGCCCACTGTAGTCAAAAAATCCGCAATGGCTTCACTGCGCTTGATGTAGGTTACATAATTATTATTTCGACTGACCATTTTCGGTTCAAACCCCATATCCATCAGTAAGCTTTGTAATTCTCGGTGGACATAAAGATGGGATGTCGCCAACTCCAGATGATACCGCTTTTCCGGGTTGGTCACACTTCCGCCCGCCAGAAACGCCCCCCGCAGGAAGGCGCTACGGCAGCACTCCTCCTCCAGCACGGCATAATTGATGTGGTGAGAAATGCTATTCTCCCGGGCGTACCCGTAGGTCTCCAGAATGCGCTCCATCTTCTTGGGATCTGTGACCTCAAAACTCAGCCGTCCACCGGTGCTCATGTCCGCCGGACGGACATCAAACTCCGCAGAGAACGCATTTTTAAACAGCTTGGGCAGGCGCTGGGCAAACTCCGCACTGCGGGTGGTCACCCGCAGGCGTTGGGGGGTAAAGCTGTTGCAGAACAGCAGTATGCCGTAGGCCTCCGCTCGGGCGCAGCAGGGACGCGACACCTTTTCCCGACATAATTCACCCTTAACTTGCGATGCAAATGACATATAGTTCAGCTGCTCCCTTTCTCAGCGCTCCCGCACATAACGGGGGCTCCCGTTTTTCACCACGCGGACGGTGTGTTCCTCGACAAGCTGCATAGCTGCCTGCGCCAGCAGGTCGGGATCATGTCTGGCCAGTCTGCGCTGGCGTATATCGGCCAGCGGCCGCTCCTCCAGTGCCACGCCCATGGCCTCGATCTCGGAGGGATCCACTGTGATGGGAACCGCATTTTCTTTGGCATACAGCGGCAGCAGCTCTTCCGGCATAGGTTCGGAATTGACCAGGCAGAAGTCCACCAGCTTATGACCGGAGTGGGTCAGGATCGCCCGCAGATGGTCGGCGGCAGTATAGCCCTCGGTCTCTCCATCCTGAGTCATGACGTTGCAGACATAGGCCCGCAGGGCGGGGGCGTCCGCAATGGCGTCTGCAATACCATCCACCAACAGGTTTGGGATCACACTGGTATAGAGACTGCCCGGCCCCAGCAAAATGAGATCCGCCCTGGCAATGGCCTCCAGCGCCAGCGGATTGGCGCTGGGCCGTTCCGGCACAAGGCGAACCTTGGTGATCCGGCAGTCCTGTGCCTTTTTAAAGTCGCAGATTTTGGATTCCCCGGTCACACGGGTTCCGTTTTCAAACTCAGCCACCAGTTGAATGATCTCGCTGGTGACGGGCAGAACGCGGCCGGTAATCGCCAAGACCTGGCTCATCTGGGCCACAGCCTGATCAAAGGATCCGGTGATCCCGGTCAGCGCCGCCAAAAAGAGGTTGCCGAAGCTCTGCCCCGCCAGGCTGCCCTCCTGAAAGCGGTAGTTGATGAGCTGATCCATCAGCGGCTCGGCGTTTGCCAGCGCCTGAAGGCAGTTGCGCACATCGCCCGGTGGGGGCATCCCCAGATCCTGACGCAGCATACCGGAGCCGCCGCCGTCGTCCGCCATGGTTACGATGGCGGTCACATTTTTCGTATAGCGCTTCAACCCGCGCAGCATGGTGGAAAGACCTGTTCCGCCGCCGATGGCAACGATATTGGGACCATCCGATGTAAACCGATAAGCACTCATAGCATCAAGTCCTCGTCATATCACGATGATATTCACTGACGGTATAGCCCTGCTCCCGCAGCCATGCCGCTGCCGCATGGCTCAGCGCCACGGAGCGGTGGCGGCCGCCGGTGCAGCCAATGGCCAGCGTCAGGATACTCTTCCCCTCCTCCACATAGTGGGGCAGGAGGAAGCCGAGCAGATCAAAAAGCTTTTCTTCAAAAGTGTGCGTCACCGGAAAGGAATTCAGGTAATCCTGCACCGGCTGATCAAGACCGGACTGCTGTTTCAGCCCCTCCACATAGAACGGATTGGGCAGAAAGCGCACATCCATAACAAGGTCGGCTTCCAACGGAAGGCCGTATTTAAACCCGAAACTCATGACATTCACCGCAAGCCCGGTCTGCCCTCCATTGGTGCCGAAGAGCTTTTCCAGCGCGGCGCGGAGCATACTGGTGGACGCAAAGCTAGTGGTATCCAGCACATAGGTGGCGCGATCCCGCACGGGCTGCATCAACTGCCGCTCCCGGTTGGCGGCGTCCGTCAGCGATCCGCCCGCACTGGACAGCGGGTGCTGACGGCGCGTCTCTTTATAGCGCTTGATGATGGTAGGCAGGGCCGCCTCCATGAACAGCAGCTGATAGGGGCAGTGCATCGCTTCCAGCTCATCCAGCGCGTGGAGCAGCGGCTCGAAACTGCCGCCGGAGCGCACATCGCTCACCAATGCCACCCGGTCATAGCGACCGTTTGCGTGCATACAGAACTCCGCAAACTTTGGCATGAACTCCGGTGGGATATTGTCCACGGTGTAAAAGCCCGCATCCTCCAGGAATTCGGCCGCCCGGCTCTTTCCCGCACCGGACAGACCGGTGATAATTACAAAATCCATTCTGCACCTCTCCTCTCAGCCCAGGCGGCGGATCTCCAGTTCCAGCGCGATGCCGGTCTCCCGCAGAACGGTCGCCCGGATCTCATCCGTCAGGGCCAGCACATCGGCACAAGTGGCCGTTCCGGTATTGATGACAAAGCCCGCGTGCTTTTCGCTCACCTGCGCACCGCCGACCCGGCGTCCCTTCAAACCGCACTGATCGATCAGCGCCGCCGCATAGCCGCCCACCGGACGCTTGAAGGTGCTGCCCGCACTGGGGTATTCCAACGGCTGGCTGGCACGGCGCTTCTGAGCCAATTCCTCCATCTTTGCACGGATCCTGGTTTTATCCCCCTTCTGAAGTCTCAGCACCGCGGAGGTGACAAATTTGGAGCCGTCGGAGAAGGCGCTGTGGCGGTAGGTGAGCTGCTGCTCCTCCCCCCGCAGCACACCGGCTTCACCAGTGCGGGTCAGATAGCGGCTCTCTGCCGCCACGTCCTTCAGCTCACCGCCATAGGCCCCGGCATTCATCGCCATGCCGCCGCCAAGCGTACCCGGAATACCGTGGGCAAACTCCAAGCCGGTCAGGCTGTGCTCCATGGCAAAGACGGCCAGTCGGGACAGCGGGACACCTGCGCCGCAGGTGATCTCCGTCTCACCGGTCAGCTCCAGTGTGTCCAGCCCGCCGACGGTCAGGATCACAAATTCATCCAGTTCTCCGTCCCCGGCCAGCACATTGGTGCCATTGCCCAGTACAAAGGGGTTGACGCCATTCTGCGCGGCAATTTTCAATGCCGCCGCGAACTCCGCCTCGCTCTTCACCCGGGCCATCAGCTTGACCGCGCCGCCGATGCGGAAGGAGGTGTGGCGGGCCATCGGCTCCTGCTCCAGCAGCTCCAGCGCCGGACAGGCGCATGACAGTTCTTTTTTTAATTTGACAGCATCCATGGGCGAGCCCTCCCGATATACAGAAAATGATACAGTTTATATTATAGCACCGACCGCTTATAAAAGAAACCTCCCGCGCAGCAAAAAAACAGAGCCGACCCTCTGGTCGGCTCTGTCAGTCCAGTCAAATATGGATTTACTCCGCCTTCTTGGCGCGCAGCTCCTCGACCAGTGCGGGAACCACCTCAAAGAGGTCACCCACCACTGCGTAATCGGCCACATCAAAGATCGGCGCGTCGGGGTCCTTGTTGATCGCCACAACGGTATCGCTGGCGCTCATACCGGCCAGATGCTGGATCGCGCCGGAGATACCCACTGCAATATACAGCTTGGGGGACACAGTCTTGCCGGTCTGACCCACCTGATGGGCATGGGGGATCCAGCCCGCATCCACAGCGGCACGGCTGGCACCCACGGTGCCGCCCAGCACATCGGCCAGCTCACGGATCAGATTAAAGCCCTTCTCGTCCTTCAGGCCGCGGCCGCCGGCCACGATGACCTCGGCTTCCTCCAGGTTGACAGCCTCAGCCACCTCCTTGACCCGCTCCACCAGCTTGACGCGGATGTCGGCGGGGGCGATATGCACATCTTCACGGACGATCTCGCCGGTGCGGCTCTCATCGGGCGCAGCCTTCTTGAACACGCCGGGGCGTACCGTGGACATCTGAGGATGGTGATCCGGGCACATGATGACGGCCAGCAGGTTGCCGCCGAAGGTGGGACGGGTGGACACCAGATTGTTGGTTCCCTCCTCGACATCCAGCTCGGTGCAGTCTGCGGTCAGGCCGGTCTCCAGCTGGCAGGCCACGCGGGGGGCCAGATCGCGGCCGTTGTTGGTCGCGCCGTAGAGCACGATGGCGGGGGCATACTTTTTAATCAGGGAAACGGTGGCATAGGTGGCGGCGTCGGTGTTGTACGTCTCATACTCATCGCCCTCCACCAACAGCACCTGATCGGCGCCGTAGGCAATGCTCTCCTTGGCGACGGACTCCACGTTTTTACCCATGACCAGCGCCACCAGCTGCTGACCCATCTTGTCGGCCAGCGTGCGGCCTACGCCGAGCAGCTCATAGCCCACGTTCTTGGCCTTGCCCTCTTCGGTCTCAACGACCACCCAAAGATTCTTGTTTTCCATGTTCACGCCCTCCTTACACCAGCTTGGCTTCGGCCAGCACGTCGGCCAGCTTCTTGCCCGCTTCAGCGCCGGACAGTCCTTCCAGACGCATACCGCTCTTGCTGAGAGTAGGGGTGAAGGTCTTTTTGACCTTGGTGGGAGAGCCCTTCAGACCGCGCTTCTCCTCGGGCACAACGACCTCGGCAGAGGTCAGAGTCTCGATGACAGCCTTGCGGGCGGCCATCTTGCCCTTCAGAGAGGGATAGCGCAGGTCGTAGGCAGTCTTGTTCACGGTGATGAGGGCGGGCATCTCAGCGGCATACCAGTCGTAGCCCTCGTCGCTCTCACGGCGGATTTTGACCGTATTGCCCTCCACCTCGGCCTCCAGGGCATAGGTGAGCAGAGCGCGGTCCAGATGCTGGGCGATCTCCGGACCGACCTGAGCGGTATCACCATCGATGGCCTGCTTGCCGCAGAATACCAGGTCAAATTTGGCGCCCTGGCGCTCCTCCAGCACCTCGATTGCAGCGGCCAGCGTGCGGCTGGTGGCCAGTGTATCGCTGCCACCGAAAGCCCGGTCACTGACCAGATAGGCGGCGTCAGCGCCGACAGAAATGCACTCCTTCAGCACTTCCTTGGCCTGTTCGGGGCCCATGCACAGGGCAGTGATCCTGGCGTCGCCCACGCTCTGCCGCACCCGCAGTGCGGTCTCCAGTGCATAGGCGTCAAAGGTGTTCAGGATGCTGGGCACGCCCTCCCGGATCAGGGTGTGCTTGACCGGGTCGATCTTGATGATGGTGGTGTCCGGCACCTGCTTGACACAAACGAGAATATTCAAAGCTTTAATACCTCTTCTGCTTTCTAAATCAGTGGTACTTCTTCAGCAGCTGACCGGCAATGACAGAGCGCTGGATCTGGTTGGTGCCCTCATAGATCTGGAGGATCTTGGCATCGCGCATCAGCTTCTCCATGGGGTAGTCCTTCATATAGCCGTAGCCGCCCATGATCTGGACGCCGTCCACGGCGCACTTCATGCCGGTGTCGGTGCCGATGGTCTTGGCGATGGCGGCCTCGGCGGTGAAGGGCAGACCCGCATCCATCAGCTCAGCGGCGTGCAGGTAAGCCTGACGGGAGGCCTGAACCTGAATCTCCATGTCAGCCAGCATATTCTGGACGGACTGGAAGGTGGACACACTGACGCCGAACTGCTTGCGCTGCTTGGCATACTTGGCGGCCTCCTCCACGCAGCGCTGGCCGATGCCGACGCCGAAGGCGCCCACGCCCGCACGGCTGTGATCGAGGGTCTCCAGAATGATCTTGAAGCCGCGGTTCTTGCGGCCCAGCATATGATCCTTGGGAATGCGGACGTTGTCGAAAATGACCTCGCTGGTGCAGCTCAGCCGCATGCCCATCTTGTCCTCTTCCTTGCCGATGGAAACACCGGGGCGATCCCGCTCCACGATGAACGCAGTCAGGCCCATGGCGCCGGCCTTTTTATTGGTGGAAGCCAGCACCGTGTAGATGCCGGCGATGGGGCCGTTAGAGATAAAGCTCTTGGTGCCGTTGATGACCCACTCGTCGCCGTCTTCTACGGCGGTGGTCTGCACACCGCCCGCATCGGAACCGGCGTTGGGCTCGGTCAGGCAGAAGGCCGCGTACTTCTTCTCCACCATGGTCTCAAACCACAGCTTCTTCTGCTCCGGGGTGCCGCTGAGCAGGACGGGATAGGAGGCAAGGCAGTTGGCAATCAGGGTGGTGCCGATGCCGATGTCGCCCCGGGCGATCTCCTCGGCGATGGCAAAGGTCTGCACATTGGTCAGACCGATCCCGCCGTACTCCTCGGGCAGGCAGAGGGTGTTCAGACCCATCTCGCAGGCCATGTCCAGAATGGCCTCGGCGCTGCCGCCGGTGCGCTCGATCTCGCCCACGTTGGGGATGATCTCGTTATCCACGAACTCCCGTACCATCTGTACGAGCTCCTGGCTCTCTTCATCAAGGATCATGTGGATCACTCCTTTTATAATTTTATAAAATAGAAAACAGCATAATAATCCAAACTAACTAAGAGATTATAGCACGAAAGCGGTCACGCTGGCAACGCTTTTCTGTGTTTTCGTATAAATAGACAATATAGTGCATCTTTGTCTATTTTCTTTTGCATTCCAACACAAAAGCCGGGGCGTTTGCGCCCCGGCTGAACGTGTTTTAAGGTTTACAGCGCCCGCAGGGCTCATAGCCCTCGGCGATCAGATCGTCCCGGGAGCCGGTGTACTCCTGTCGGTTGGCCTCGCTGATGGTGGCCGCACCGGAGCAGTCCGGCAGATGGAACTTGCGGGAGTTGGTATTCAGCACATACTCCTGCTCCCCGGCGGAGCTGGTAGAGCCGCCGCTCTCCCCTGCCGGACCGGCCTGCTCAGAAAGCCGGCTGGCACCAGTGGCGTAGTCAATCGTCACGCCGGGCTGAACATTGTAGGCGTAGACGCAGAAGCAGACGCCCTCGCCGTCGTCCTCCACAGACCAGCCCTCCATGAGTACGCCGGAGGCCACCAGATCCTCTCCCTCAAACAACGGCGTGACCCGGTAGAGCACATGGTGCTCCGTCTCCCTCACATAATCGGCCACCAGAATTTCAAAGGGGAGCATCCCCTCCACATTGAGATAACGGGTCCCGGTGATCAGGTTCTTCGCGTTGGCATTCTCCCCTGCCAGTTGGAACCCGATCAGGTGACAGCGATTATAGAGATACTTCCCCTCCACGCAGTCATACTTCACGGTCTGCCAGCCGCTGGGCTTTATCTGCCCGATCTCGCCCCGCTCCTCAACAGGCATCAGTTCCGTGCAGATATTAGCGTAGGCCACGCCGCACCGGCCAAATTCGTCCAGCTCGCTGTAAGTCTCAAAGGGGTCGGTGCGCTGTTTGTCCTCGTCTGAAAAGTACGGGGTATTATCGTTGACCGCTACATAGGCCGCATCCGTGTAGGCCGGAATACTGTCCGGTGTGACCGTCTGGCCGCCGGAGGAACCAACGTCTGCCGGGACAGCAGAACTGCTCTCCACCGCACCGGTGCTTTTCTCCGCCGGGGCAAAGTCAGCGCAGGCGGACAGGCTGAACAGAAGCGCCAGCAAAAGGGGCAGAAAACGAATCAGATGCTTTTTCATTTAATATATATCTCCTCTGTGATCTTTGGATGGGAAAATCCGGGGAAGTCCGTCCGCTCCGCCAGACGGAATGCGCTTAAATCAAGCGTAAAATGTACATCCGCCGGATAGCTGCGGTTCCAGCGGTAGAGCACAACCCCCTCCGCATCGTCGGGACAGCTCAGTTCCGCAAAACAGTACTCCCCCGCTTCGGCTTCGGATAAAAACGTCTCGCTCACCTGAACATTTTCAGGTAGCGCGTCAAACTGACGGGCAGTATAGGGGCTCATCCGCAGCTTCGACGCACCCACCCGCTCCAACAGACGCCGGCGCAGAAGGCGGTCCTGGCTCTGGCGGCGGTGGTTGAAGGCCATGCCCATGTTGTCATCCACGCAGACGATCAGGAGCATTTCTGTCTCGCCTCCCACTCCGCCCGGGTCAGGCAGGAGACACGGCTGGCCGCAATGCCGCAGTACGGGTTCGGTTCTCCGATGATCGTGCGCTGATAGATAAAGCCGCACTTCTCCTGTACCCGCTCAGATCTTTGATTGCCCTCAAAACTGACGCACCAGCCCCTCCGGCAGTCCAGCTCCGTGAAGCATCGCTTCAGCAGTGCCTCCACCGCCTCCGGAATCAGGCCACGACCCCAATAGGGCACGCCAATCCAATAGCCGATCTCTGCCTCCCCCGGCTCCATGGGCAGATTTCCCCGACCGGGCAGCATAATGCCCGCGCTCCCCACCGGCTCCCCGCTCTGCTTCAGCACCACGGCATAGGTCTCCGGCTCGGAAAGCACACCGCGGATGATCTCCCGGCTGTTTTCCACATCGGTATGCACCGGCCAGCCCGCAATGGGGCCCACCCGTGGGTCGCTGGCATAGCGGTACAGCGCCGGTGCATCCTCATCCCGCCACGGACGCAGGTACATGCGGCACGTTTCGATCATCATTTCCTCAGCCTCTCTATTCCTGAATTTTTTCAGTCATTTTACCATTTTTCATGCAATTTTGCAACCACAATGGGCAGTATGCCAATTTTGGCGTAAATTGTGTCCAAACTTTTGTAGCTAGTTTTGAAAATAATGCTTGCAAAAGTATTTTTCAAAAGTATAATATAACATAGTTGATTCGACCGCACCCCCTGCGGCGGCGGTCACAGTGGTTTGAGTTTTTCGAGTATTTTAAGAAAGGGCTGAACTTATGGCAGTACGCACCTTCAAAAAAGTTCTGGCCGCCAACCGCGGCGAGATCGCCATTCGTATCTTCCGGGCCTGCTACGACCTGGGTCTGCATACGGTGGCCATGTACTCCAATGAAGATACTAACTCCCTCTTCCGCACCAAGGCGGATGAGGCCTACCTGATCGGCGAGAACCAGAGCCCGCTGGGCGCCTATCTGGACATCCCCGGCATCATTGATCTGGCCAAGCGCCGCGGCGTGGACGCCATCCATCCCGGCTATGGCTTCCTGTCCGAGAACGCCGAGTTCGCCCGCGCCTGCGACGAGGCCGGCATCACCTTCGTCGGCCCTCCCGCCGATGTGCTGGCCAACATGGGCGACAAGCTTGCCGCCAAGGCGACTGCCATTGCCTGCGGCGTGCCCATTATCCCCGGCTGCACCGAGCCCCTGAAGGACGCTGACGAGGCCCTGGAAAAAGCCGTGAGCTTTGGATTCCCCGTCATTCTGAAGGCCGCTGCCGGCGGCGGCGGACGCGGCATGCGTCGCTGCAACACCCCGGAAGAGGTCAAGCCTGCATTTGATCTGGTCAAGAGCGAGGCCAAGAAGGCCTTCGGCAACGACGACATCTTCATTGAAAAGTTCCTCGTGGAGCCCAAGCACATCGAGGTGCAGATCCTGGCCGACAAATACGGCCATGTCTACCATATCGGCGAGCGCGACTGTTCCCTCCAGCGCCGCTATCAGAAGGTGGTCGAGTTCGCCCCCGCCTGGAGCGTGTCCAAGGAGACCATCGACGCCCTGCATGAGGACGCCGTCAAAATCGCCAAGAGCGTGGGCTATGTCTCCGCCGGCACCGTGGAGTTCCTCGTGGACAAGGACGGACATCATTACTTCATCGAGATGAACCCCCGCATTCAGGTGGAGCACACCGTCAGCGAGCAGGTCACCGGCATTGATCTGGTGCGCGCTCAGCTGCTGGTGGCCGAGGGCTATCCTCTCTCCACCCCGGAGATCGGCCTGAA
>OGCO01003471.1_pt1 | contig 18473 bp, 13 predicted proteins | sample 1570171 | NCBI WGS metagenome assembly OGCO01 (sample SAMEA4370583, study PRJEB24528) | human gut metagenome | reverse complement strand
GCGCCCTGCGGGACATCCCCATCTTCACCTTCATCAACAAGATGGACCGAGAAGCCCGCGACCCCTTCGAGCTGTGCGAAGAGATCGAAGCGGAGCTGGGCGTGGAGACCTGCCCCATGAACTGGCCCATCGGCTGCGGCAAGGAGTTCAAGGGCGTGTACGACCGGGCTGGCAAGAAGATCATCCACTTCACCAGCAACACCAACGCCAAGGCCGCCGAGGCCACCCAGGTGGAGCTGGACGACCCCAAGCTGGTGGAACTGATCGGACAAGCCCGCCGGGATCAGCTGGCCGATGAGATCGAGCTGCTGGAAGGCGCTGGCGCGGAATTTGACATGGAGCGCGTCCGTCACGGCAAGCTCTCCCCCGTTTTCTTCGGTTCCGCTCTGACCAACTTCGGCGTGGAACCCTTCCTGGAGGAGTTCCTGCGCATGACCACCCCGCCTCTGTCCCGCAAGGCAGGCGACCAGGTGGTGGACGCCTTTGACGACGACTTCTCCGGCTTCGTGTTCAAGATCCAAGCCAACATGAACAAGGCGCATCGCGACCGCATCGCCTTCGTCCGTGTGTGCTCCGGTCGGTTTGACGCGGACAAGGAAGTGTACCTGGTGCAGCAGAACCGCAAGGTGAAGCTCTCCCGTCCTCAGCAGATGATGGCGGCTGACCGCGAGATCATCGAAGAAGCCTACGCCGGCGACATCATCGGCGTCTTCGACCCCGGTATGTTCTCCATCGGCGACACGCTGTGCGCCCCGGGCAAGTCCTTCCAATTTGACCCCATCCCCACCTTCGCGCCGGAGCACTTCCGCCGGGTACGCCCCAAGGACACCCTGAAACGGAAGCAGTTCATCAAGGGCACCGAGCAGATCGCCCAGGAGGGCGGCATCCAGATCTTCAAGATCCCCTACGCCGGCATGGAAGAGGTCATCGTGGGCTGCGTGGGCACGCTGCAATTTGACGTGTTCGAGTACCGTCTGAAGAACGAGTACAAGGTGGACATCATCATGGACAACCTGCCCTACGAGTACCTCCGCTGGGTGGACGCCTTTGACGGCAACCTGGACGATGACCTGGTCATGGGCAACGGCCAGGACATCAAGCTGGTGGAGGACTACCAGGGCAACAAGCTGCTCCTGTTCTCCGCACCCTGGTCCATCAAGTGGGTGCAGGACAAGAACAAATCGTTGGTCTTGTCCGAGTTCGGCGGAGCGAAATTCTGAGATTTTTACGCACTTATCCCAACATTTTATTCTATCTAGGAGGTATGCCAATGAGACTTTATGCTTTACGACATGGTGAGACCAGCTGGAATGTCCAGCGCCGTTTTCAGGGTCAGAGTGACATACCTCTGAACGACAAGGGCATCCTGCTGGCAGAGCTGACCGGCGAGGGGTTGGCAGACATCCCCTTCGACCTGGCCTTCACCTCCCCCCTCTGCCGGGCACGCCAGACGGCGGAACTGGTACTGGCGGGGCGGGACGTACCGCTGTACGTGGAACCGCGGCTCATCGAAATGGCGTTCGGCGTCTACGAAGGCGTCACGGCCAACTCCGGGCCGGGGGGGACGCTGAATCAGAACCTGGTGGACTTCATCTGCCACGCGGAACGCTACCAGGCACCGGAGGGCGGTGAGTCCTTTGAGGAATTGTCCAAGCGGATGGCGGACTATCTGTTCGACCTGTGCCACCGGAAGGATCTGGCGGACAAGACCATCCTGCTGGCCTCCCACGGCGGCGCCATCACCGCTATGCTCAACGCCATCGACCCGCCGGAGGGCTTTTTCTGGCGGGGTGGGGTGCCGTACAACTGCAGCTACTCCATCATCGACGTGGGCGAGGACTGTGTGCCGGTATTGGTGGCGGAAAACCAGATCTGCTACCCGCTGGAGCAGACCAAGAGCAGTTCTATCCGGCTGGACTGACATCGAAATCACGAAAAAAGCAAAAAACAACAGCACCACGACTCTGTGGTGCTGTTGTTTTCTCTCTTTGTCGGGAAGGGCGTTCGCCGCTGAGGGACGGGAAGGCCATTCAGACGCGCGACTTACTTCTGCTTGCGCTTCATGAGGGCTGCCAGGAGGGTGATGATACCCAGAGCAGAGGCGGCCAGGAGGCAAGTCCAGAGGGTGAGGTTTGCGCTGTCACCCGTTTTGGGGGTGTTGGTCTTCTTCTTGATGACCGGGGCTGCAGAGGTGGACGCAGAGCTGCTGCCGTCGGGTTCCGGTTCTTCCTCCGGGGTGTAGACGTTGGTGAAGGTGACGTTCTCCATCTTCTCCGTCTCATCGTCCCGGATGGCCCAGATCTCTGCCTTCAGACCGCCGTTGTCGTCGTTCACCACCCGTACCGTCACCGTGTAGACCGTCCGGTCATAGGTGTAGAACTCCGTCTCGCCCACATCCTGGTACACCGTGTAGACGTAATCGCCCGGTTTGGTGTAGGTGATGGGTCCGAACTCGACGGTACCGTTGTCGGTCACCGTCAGCAGAGTGTCCTCCGGCAGGGGTGCGCCGTCATCAGCGGTCAGGACGACCGTGTAGACCTCCCCAGTGGGGATCTCAGCGCCTTCGGTCTTGGTGATGGTCTTCACTTCCACCGGCAGCTGTACCGTACAGCTGTATGCCGCAAGGGCCTGCGTGGGGAACAGCAGGACTGCAATCAGCAGTGGAAGGAGCAGCAGTTTACGGAATCTCGTTTTCTTTTGATTCATGGTGTCCTTCGGCACCTCCTTCTTGTGCTTGGATCTTATTTGTCCAGCCGCCCGAACAACACAACACGGCCATTGGTTACCGCTTCGGAACAGGTTGACAAACCGATAATCTGATCTTTCGCCGTGACTCCGATGTCTCGGTACTGCACGGCCGTGCCCTGAATATGGTTCAGGAGGGTCGTCACATCCCCTGCGGGCTGTGCGTCGGGGTGGTATATGACGCTGTCAAAGGCGTCAATGCTCACGCAGGCAAAAAAGGTGATGGGTATGGCTTTGCCAGGCAGATAGAGGGTGCCTGTCTCGTGGCTGTCGAAGTAGCTCTTCTCGCGGAACTCCGCTATATCCCCGAACATGGCGCCCCCATCCATATGATGGCCATATAAGAGGTTGTAGCTGTCAGAGAAATCCCGTTTGTTCTGGCTGTCCAGGAAGATGGCACCGGAGAAGGCAAACTCACCTTTCACATCCTTGTTGATGTACTCCATGTCATCCTCCCCTTGTACCACCGGGTAGTCGATATGGGTATCGTCCACGGTGATCCAGGCGCAGACGTCGGGATTGAGTTTCAGCAGCTCTTCAAAGGTGAGGCTCTCCGGGTCGTCCGCGGTGGGCTTATACTGGAGAAAATCATTGGAGTTGAAGGCGCCTTTGTAGAGCATGGCGGTGTCCCAGAGGGAGTAACCGCCGTAGCAGAGGAGGAGGAGGATCATGAGGACAGCGATGAGGCTGAGCACTTTGTCCGCTCCCCTTGCCAGTTTTGCCGCGAATTCCAAACCGTTTTTTCCTCTCTTCTTCGCGTGGGTCTCTCCCCTCCCCCCTCCGGCGAGGGCCAAAGGGAGGAGAGGAGGGTGGAACTGCTCCCCCACCGACCGCACCGGGCAGAGCTTGCATCAGGGCTGTGGGATCCGGTGGGGTGGTGCGTGGGGAGAGTTAGTTTAAAAGATGTACTTCACACACTTCCGTTCTAATTCCATTTTGTCAGGAACGGTCACGGAGGTGTTGCTTGATTCGTCTGAATTATTCAGCGCGGTTGCGGCGGCTCAGGAAGACCACTGCGAATGCGCCAGCCAGAACGACCATCAAAGCATAAGGAGCAATGTTCATGATGACGCCGGTAACAGGAGAGCTAGTTGCAGTGTTCACAAAGGCAGCTTCACCATCTTTAGATGTACCACCGTTAGTAGACTTACCAGAGGTGCCATTCACCGTAGTGCTGTAAGCAGTATCAGTATCAGTTTCCGTTACGGTCCAAGTATCATCACCAGCAAGGCCGTAAATAGTCAGAGCGCCAGTGTCCTTCATTCTTACAGTATACTTATAAGTAGTCTTGCCATCTGTAGTAGTTTTATTAACGGCATCAACTTCAGCCTTCGTGTTATCCGCATTAACAATGTTGTAAGACTTATTGGCATCGGAAGACACGATAATTACCTCGAAGTCAAAGAACTTGCTCTTATCACCCATCTTGCCGTTAACTGCCTTGCTCATGTCAAGCTTTACACTGTCATACACATTGGTGAAATTATCCTGCTTTGCCTGACCTTCTGGATCTTCAAGCGCGGGAACCAAACCAGCGCTCTCAACTTCCAGAGTACCTGCATCATTACGAATAATGTTAACAATCAGATACTTAACCTGCGTTGCACAATTTGCGCCATCAGCATAAGTGCCAGTTTCCGTCACCTTCCATTTATAGGTGCCAGGCTGTGCAAACTTAGATGCATCAATCTGGATAGTTGCGGTGTCACGCAGGAAACCACTGTCGACAGTAGCGTTCGGACTAGATACAATCTGACTATCCGTCAGCGTTACAGCACCAGTAATAACATCTGCTGCGGAATACTGGCTATTATGATACTTCTTGCTCGTAGCTTCCAGTTCAAACGTAAACGTACCGTTAGGCAGATTAGTATTCTCATTCACAGTGACAGCTTTTTTAATTACAACATCCTTGATCGCAGGATCGATTTCAGTCTCAGCTGCAGAAGCATTAACAGCAAAGACAGAGACTGCCATTGCCAGAACCATCGCCAATGCACCCAGGCGACGGATGGTCTTCTTCAACATTGTTCATTCATCCTTTCCATTCAAAATCGCAATTTTTCCATTCAACGCGTCTCCCAACCCCATCCGCTCCCTCACGCGGTCAGGCTGGGATCCTTCTATTACCACAAGGCGTCCCCCGTCCATGATGCTTTGCACGGGCGCCTTATAATAACCTTTCTCCTGCCGCTCTCACCCTTACAGGTTGGAACGGCGCAGGACGGTGATCACTTTCCCTTTCAGCTCACTCCGACGCACCGGTCCGTAATATCTGCTGTCCTTCGCTCCCTCGCGGTAGTCGCACAGCACGAAATACTCGTCGTCCGCCAGCGTCACTGGATAGGTCACGTTCTCATCGTATCGGGGGGTACTATAATAGATGTCGTTCTCCAACACGACACTATCATTGATCTTCAAGGTGGCTTCCTTCGTGATCTCCACCGTATCACCCGGCTGGGCGACGATACGGGCGGTATACTGGGTGCCATCCTTTTCCAGCACGGCGATGTCCTGGGTATGCCAGGTGGAGGCCATGCGGTAGTAGAGCATCAAGTCGCCGGCGCTGAGGCGGGGGGACATATCCCCGTTGGGCATGGGGGTCAGTCCAAAGACGAACCCGAACAAAACCCACAGCATGAGCACCATGATGACCAGCCGCTGGAGGAAGGATGTGACGTCCCTTCGGTTCCGCAGCTGCTTGCGACGGGCGGCGATGACCTGCTCTGGGGTCAGCGCCTGGGGTACTCCGTCCGTCGAGGTCTTGCGACCCCGACTGGGACGGGTTTTGGTTGGTTTGGTGTGTTTTCCGATGCCCATAGGTCACCGTTCCCCTTTCAGGCGGCGAATCTCTGCGTCGCGCTCATCCAGGAGGGCTTGGTAACGCTCGGCCTGGGCATCGAAGGCGGATTGATACTGGGCTTGCAGCTCGTCCAGCTTGTGCCAGACGTTCGCCTCATCGACTCCGCCGAAGATGGTCTTGCGGAACTTCAGTCCCTTCAACCACTCCGCGATCTCCGCCATGCTCTTCGCTGCCATCAGCCGTTGTGTCTGCGGCGGCTGTACACGAAGTACACGCCTGCGCCGGCGGCCAGGACGACCATGATCGCGTAGGGGGCGATGGTGGTGATGATGCCGTTGGGGGGCTGGATGGTTTTGTCGTTGACGAAGGTGATGGTCTTGTCGGAGGTTACGTTTTTCAATTCGTAACTACTACCACTAGCGTTAACTTTTTCGCCATTAACCTTGATCTCCGCAAGGTTGTAACCCTTGTCGTTTGCACTTTCGGTAACCGTGATGTCACTATTGTAGGGAATTTCAATCACTTTGCCCTTATCATCTGCGGACAAGTCAAAAGAGCTATATCCCGTAACATTTGTCGTAAAGGTAAATTTATCAGACTTCTGATACATGTTACCGGTGACTTCCTTTACGACGGTGACCTTGGGGTTCGCCTTCAAGGTATTGGTGATGGTAACTGTGCCGTCCTTACCGGCCGACAGGGTTTCACTTCTAGTCTTTTCATCGTTAGATGTAGTCCAGGTGTAGTGTTCAACATCCCCCATCTTAGTTTCTGTTACTTTGTAAATACCCAACGGCAGCTTCTCAATGGTGATAGAGCTTTCACCGCTAATAGTGATGTTTGCTACGCCATCAGTAAAGCTCACCGTTTGGCCGCCAGTAATATTATAATTACCATTCGCCTTTTTAGGACCTTCAATCTTGAACTCAAATACAGCATTCAAGTTAGCAGGCTTCTCGCCGACAACTTTTTTCTTGATGGTCAGATTCTTTGCAGACGGAGCGTAGGTGTTGGTAAAGGCAATCGTTTTTGTCACACCTTTTTCAATCGTTTCACTGTCAGTAACACCACTCGTACCATTTACTGTAGTTACACAATCAAAGTCATCTACATCCATACCGCTTTCAGTCACAGTATAAGTTGCGCCAGGGACACAGTAAGGCATGTCATATGTATAAGTTCTATCGGCGCCAGGCTTAAATTCGCTCAACTTGACTGTCTGCGTTTCCTCCTTACCTGCCCTAGCAATTGTAAATGTCATCTTATCCTTCAGCGCAGCAATCTGATCTTCATCCAAGCCAGAAATGCTCTTTGTGATTTTCAGCGTACCAGGCTTTACTTGGATAACCGGTTTTGCATAATGAGCAGTCTTGCCGGGCTCACCATCGTTATAACTGAGCACTGCATCCGTATTACAATAGAAGCCAGCTTCCCGTGCGTGTGTGCCCGTTGCAGCATCACCGACTTCACCAGCAGGATAATCTTTGTTACTGCAATAATACTCATAAGCCTCAGCAGTCGGCTCAATGTTCGCGATTACTTTATAAGTCCAGTTTTCTTCTAACTGATAAGCCGAATTGAAGTTCAACTTAATCTGCTTACTGGTATCATTATATTCCGCAATAATCGTACTTACTTTTGCCTCATTAGTAGTAGTTGCAGGCAAAGTTACAGAACCTTCACCGCTTTGGACTTCCTTGCCGTCACCATCCGTCACAACAATCCTCAAAGCAGTAGGTTTGCCATTAGCGTCTTTCACGATCTGTGCATGGTTACTTTGCAGGGTGTCTGTAATATTGACTTCCTTACAGGATATGGATGTAATTGCGCCACGCATTTCTTTAAATGCCTCATTCAGCGCCTTTGTGTCTGTTCCCTCGAACACCGGTTCAGTCTTTGTTCCTGCATGCAAACTATTTTTGGTCAGGTCATCAAGTTTTTTATAATTATCCGGGTCTCCCACGCCAACTTTAAAGAAATACGTTGCTGCAAGTTCTTTCACCTGAGCTTGCGCCATTGTCATAGAAGTCTTATCGTAACCGCTGCCTGGACCGGCTGTCATCCCTTTATAATAACCAGAATCATAATAATAAAAATTGGGGTCGCCATCAGAAATAAAAATTACAACTGTTGTTGCGCCTTTTCGCGCACTTTCCAACAAGTCTTTTGCCTCAATCAGCCCCGCTTCATAGTTGGTACCACCATTAGATTGTCCAGGCAATCCACTCTTTAAAGTTCCTGCATTCGAAGTCCACTTCACCAACTGTTCAGCATCGTCGTACTTTTTATCGCCATAGCCATTATCTCCGCTAAACGTAACAAGCGAAAAGCGTGCATTAATCAATTTATCGTTTGCCAAACTATCGGTCATACTTTCAATTGCATCATTCGCCGCTTTTCTTTTAGATTTCTCACTATTATTATTTATCCGATCATTCATGCTACCAGACACATCCAGCACATAGATAACATCGACCTTTGCCGGATTACTTGCACTGCCAATGTTACTGGAGACCGTCAAATTCAAGTCATAGGTTCCATCAGTTCTGATAGTCGCCTGCTTCGAATAACTGGGGGTCGGCTTCGTAACTACGCCGCCGGTGCCGCCACCGCTATTTTCATCTTCTTCGTAGACTAAATAGATTGTAGCGTTCGTAGTATCCCGATCCCAATCACTATTACTTACCGTTGCTACCGTTTCTCCAGTGTTCAAGAACTGAATTTCACGCACACTATACGGCGAGCCCCACCAAGTATGCTCTGTTTTCATACTAGAATTCAAATCTGTAATGACATCACCATTATAGCTTTTATATCTAGCATTCTTATAGGCGTAGCCAGGAATCGTTTGTGCATACTGCTGCAAGTTGATTGTTCCCATATTATTATCATTGATTGTAACATTCCCCTGTGTTGCAGGGATGTCATTACCGTATTCATCAACATAGAAAACAGTCACCTCAATGCAATCGCTCCACGTAATTGTAAAACTAGAAAAGCTCTGAACCGCAAAGTCTGCCTTCACGCCTTCCTTTTCCACTGTCACGTCACCAGTGGTGACAGCACCCGCATCGGCAACCATTTCCACCTTGCCGTCAGTCAGATGCTGCACAGCCAGGGTGCTGGTATCAGCAGTTTCCGGCAGGAGGCCAGCGCCCAGCTCGAACTGAACCTGGACGGAACCTGCTTCCGGTTCCACTTCCTTGCCGTTGACTTCAAAGCCCACATCCAGAGCCAGGAAGTCATCATAAGGTACCTGGCTGTCTTTCAGGGTGGACTCTGCGTCCTGATACGCCTGATCCTTGTCCGCCAGCTTGTTCACCACCAGCTTTGCCCCTTCCGGCAGAACGCCAGCGGCGGCAGTGGTCTTTACGGTAACGGTCTTGTCCCCAGTGCCAATGGTGGCAGTCTGGACATTTTCGCCTGCTTTGGGAGTTGCTTTCTCCTGCTTTTCCGCAGGTTTGTCAGCATTCTCCTTTGCTTCGGTCTTCTGCTCGTCCTTTGTTTTTTCCTGGACGAGCTTTCCTTCCGGCTTGGCGGCTTCTTCCTCCGCCTTCACCTCACTGGGCGCTGCGCCCGCTTCGGTCTTGTCCTGCTGCTGTACTTCTTCCGTCCCGGGTGTGTTCGACTCTTGCTCCGCAGACACGGAGAGGCCAAGACCGCTCATCACCGACACGACAAGTGCCAATGCCAGCAGGAATGCCAAAGATTTCCTCACTTTTTTCCGCATAAGCATTCTCCATTCATAAGTGTATCTCAGACAACCTGCGGCAAACGCCGCGGGTCTGGTGATTCTGTACATTGCTATTATAGTAAATTTCCACTTTGATTGCAAGGGGGTTTTTCAAATTTTGCAAATCATTTCCAAAGCATCGCATTGAAAACACATCGTTTTGGATACCTGTCAATGCAACCCCCAGGAAAAGCCTTGATATCAACGCTTTTTCCCGTCTTACATTTGTATACTTTTGTCTGCCACTCCCCTTAAAAAACTTTTTTCAGGGTCGTTTCCCTCTCTATGCAAGGAAATTCACTTTACAGCATATCACCCCATCAGATCATCCAGGTCGGTCGTAAACAGATCCTCCCCGATCGTATCCAGACCGTCGCCCGTCACATCATACAGCCCGTCGTCATTTTTCGCCACCGTCAGGGTATAGCTCTTCTCCGCGCCATACTCCTTCTTGGCCACGGCGTCCTTCATCATCTGGAAGATCTCACCATACAGCGCGTCCATATCGTTGATCTTGTCCGCATCCAGGGTCTGGATCCACTTGGTGACCGCATCGGCGATGTTCAGCTGCAAGGGCTTGATGGTCAGGGGCACTTCAAAGCTGCCGTCGTCCTGTTCCGTCGCTTCCCCCACTTTGTAAGACGCGCTGCCCAACAGCTCCTTCACCAAGTCCTTCACCAGGGTCAGGTTGCTGTCGCTCAATTCCATGCTGCCGGTGACGCTCTTGACCATGTCTTCCAGCTCTGCGTCGTAATCCTCTGCCGTGTCCACCACCGCGTCGCCCTTGTAGGCTTCCAGCGCTTTGGAGTCGCCAGTGGTCACCAGCTTCATGCTGGCGTCCACGTAGCCAGCCGCGTCAAAGGGTTCGCTCCCGCCGCAGCCTGCCAGAGCGAAGGTCATGGCCAGCGCCAGCAGCAGGGCACCGAGGCGGTGCAGGGTCATTTTCTGATTGGTTTTCATGTGTTTTCCTCCTGTTTTTTCTTGGGTGTCTGTTCCAAATAGATCATCAACGCCGTCAAGTCCGCCGGGCTCACGCCGGAGATGCGTCCCGCCTGCCCCAGGTTCAGGGGTCGGATGGCCTTCAGCTTCTCCCGCGCCTCCAGACGCAGACCTGCCAGGTTGTCGTAGTCCAAATTTTCCGGCAGCAAGTGGGATTCCATCCGCCGGAATTCCTCCACCTGCCGCATCTGACGGGCGATATAGCCCTGATATTTCAGCTGGATTTCCACCTGCTCGGTGACCAGTCGATCCAGCTTCGGCCGTTCCGGGTCGAAGGGGGCCAGGTCGGCGTAGGAGATGCGGGGACGGCGGAGCAGGTCAGCCAGCTTCACCGCGTGGCGTGCGGCGGGTTCGCCGTGGCTGGTGAGCATCTCGTTGAGGGCGTCGGTGGCAGGAGTGCCGCTGTGCTCCAGGCGCTGGCACTCCCGTTCTACCGCCTGGTATTTGGCCTGGACTGCTTCGTAGCGTTCCTGGCTGACCAGGCCAATTTTGTATCCGATGGGGGTCAACCGCTGGTCGGCGTTGTCCTGCCGCTGGAGCAGGCGGTACTCGGTGCGGCTGGTCATCATGCGGTAGGGTTCGTTGGTGCCCTTGGTGACCAGGTCGTCGATGAGCACACCGATATAGCCTTGGTCCCGGCGCAGGATCATCGGTTCCCGCCCCAACAGCTTCAACGCAGCGTTGACGCCGGCCACGAAGCCTTGCACCGCTGCTTCCTCGTAGCCAGAGGAGCCATTGAACTGGCCTGCGCCGTACAAGCCGGGGATTTTTTTGTGTTCCAAGGTGGGCAGCAGCTCGGTGGGGTCCACGCAGTCATATTCGATGGCGTAGGCCACACGAGTCATCTCCGCGTGCTCCAGACCTGGAATGCTGTGGAGCATCCGCACCTGGACGTCTTCCGGCATGGAGGAGGAGAAGCCCTGGATGTACAGTTCTTCCGTGTTCAGCCCCATGGGTTCCACGAAGAGCTGGTGGCGCTTTTTGTCGGCGAACCGGACGATCTTGGTCTCGATGGAGGGGCAGTACCGGGGGCCGGTGGACTCAATGGCGCCATTATACAACGGGGAGCGATCTAAATTCGCTCGGATGATGTCGTGGGTCGTCTCATTGGTATAGGTGAGATAGCACACCGCCTGATTTTCCGGCGCATGGTCGGTGGCGAAGGAGAAGGGCACCGGTTCCGGATCCCCTTCTTGCAGTTCCATCTTGGAGAAATCCACGCTGCGGGCGTTGACACGAGGGGGCGTGCCTGTCTTGAACCGACGGATGGTGACGCCCATCTTTTCCAAACAGCCAGTCAGCTCCAGCGCCGCCTGAAGCCCGTCGGGGCCGGAGTCTCGGATGACGTCGCCTACGATGGTGCGTCCACCCAGATAGGTGCCGGTGGCCACCACCACTGCTTTGACCTGGTAGACTGCCCCCGTGGCCGTGACCACAGCGCAGACCGCGCCGCTGTCATCCACCCGCACTTCCACCACTTCCGCCTGCCGGACGAACAGATTTTCCGTCTGTTCCAGGGTGTGCTTCATGACCTCCTGATACTTCCGCCGGTCGGCCTGGGCACGGAGGGAGTGGACGGCAGGGCCTTTGCCTCGGTTGAGCAGCCGGTACTGGATGCAGGCCTTGTCCGCCGCGCGCGCCATCTCGCCGCCCAAAGCGTCCAGCTCTCGCACCAGCTGTCCCTTTCCGGTACCGCCGATGGCGGGGTTGCAGGGCATATTGCCCACTGCGTCCAGATTGACGGTAAAACACAGGGTGCGGCAGCCCAATCGTGCCCCGGCCAACGCCGCTTCAATGCCAGCGTGACCGGCGCCGATGACTGCGATGTCAAATGTTCCGGCTTGATACTCCATGGTGTCTGATTCCTCTCTTACAATTAGGTATACTATGCTAAGTTTACCATGTTTTCAAATACAACACAATAAAAAACCGCCGGAAGCGCAATTCTTCCGGCGGTTTGATTTTATTTCATTTGCATTACACGTCCAGGTGCATGGCCTTGACCACTGCGGCGCAGCGGGGGCACAGTTCGGGATGCTCTGCATCCTGACCGATGTCGGCGTGATGGAGCCAGCAACGGGGGCACTTGGGGTCTTCGTTCACGGCCACGGTGACAGCCAGACCTTCCACTGCTTCGCCGGTGACAGCGTCAGCGGGAGCGGCTTCGGTGGAGACGTCTACCTTGGAGACGATGAAGAGCTGTTCCAAGTCAGCGTCCTTGATGGTCTCGTAGACAGCCTGTGCCTTTTCGTCCAGGTACAGGGTCACCTTGGCGTCGGTAGACTTCTTGCAGACCTTTGCGGCACGTGCCTTTTCCAGCGCCAGGTTCACAACACCGCGGAAGGCCATGATGTTAGCCCAATAGGCAGCCTTTTCTTCGCTGAGCTTCCATTCCGGATTGACTTCGGGGATGTCGTTGAGCAGGACGCTCTCGGCATTGTCGGAAGCTTCGTGAGGCATGACCTCCCAGATCTCGTCGCTGGTGAACACCAGGATAGGGCTGATGACCCGCACCAAGGTATCCAGGATGCGATAGATAGCGGTCTGTGCGCTGCGGCGTTCATAGGAACCAATGGCAGAGCAGTACAGACGATCCTTGATGATGTCCAGATAGAAGTTGGACATATCTACCACGCAGAAGTTGTACACGGCACGATAGACGTTGTGGAAGTCATAGTTGTCATAACCGGCACGGGCGGCTTCCACCAGACGATTGGTGGCATCCAGTGCCCACTGATCCAGTTCCATCAGATCCTTGTAATCCACCAGGTCGGCAGCCAGGTCGAACCCAGTCAGGTTGCCCAGGATATACCGGCAGGTGTTGCGGATCTTCAAATAGGCGTCAGACAGCTGCTTCAGGATGGGCTTGGAGATGCGCATATCCTGAGTGTAATCGCTGGAGGAAACCCACAGACGGAGGATGTCAGCGCCGTAGTCCTTGATGATGTCCTGCGGGGCGACGGTGTTGCCCAGGGACTTGTGCATGGCCTTGCCCTGGCCGTCAACAGTCCAGCCGTGGGTGATGATGTGCTTATAGGGTGCCACACCACGGGCGGCAATAGAGGTGAGCATAGAGGACTGGAACCAGCCGCGATACTGGTCGCCGCCTTCCAGGTACAGGTCGGTGGGATAGACCAGCTCAGGATGTTCCGGATTGTGGTCGCAGACGGCAGCCCAGGTGGAGCCGGAATCGAACCAGACGTCCATGATGTCGGTCTCCTTGGTGAATTCCTTGCAGCCACATTCGCAGGCAGCGCCTTCCGGCATCAGCTCCGCCGCTTCCTTCGCCCACCAGGCGTTGGAGCCTTCGGCGCCGAAGATCTCAGAAATCTTTTCGATGGATTCCGGCGTGCAGTAGGGCTTGCCGCAGTCCTTGCAGAAGAAGATGGGGATGGGCACACCCCAAGTACGCTGACGGGAGATACACCAGTCGGAACGTTCGCGGATCATGGAGATCATCCGTTCCTTGCCCCATTCGGGCTTCCAGGTGATGTTGTCGCAGGCTTCCACAGCGGCATCCTTGATGGCGTCCACGCTGGCGAACCACTGCTGGGTGGCACGGAAGATGATGGGCTTCTTGCAGCGCCAACAATGGGGATAGCTATGAACGATGTCCGCACTGGACAGGATGGCGCCCATGTCCACCAGATCCTTGAAGATGACGGGATGTGCCTTGGTCACATGCAGCCCTTCATAGGGGCCGGCAAACTGGTTCAGAAATCCCTGTGCGTTGACGGAGACTTCCATCTCCACGCCGGTGGGGATCTCGTCATAGCGCTGGCACACATAGAAGTCGTCCAGGCCGAAGGAGGGAGCGGTGTGAACGCAGCCGGAACCGGCATCCAGGGTAACGTGGTCGCCCAGGATGATGAGGGAATCCCGATTCATAAAGGGATGATAGGCGGTCATGTATTCGAACTCGTCCCCAAACAGGGTGCCTACCGTCTCATACTCAGTGATGCCGGAATCCTTCATGACGCTGTCCACCAGATCGGTGGCCATGATGAGGATCTCGCCATTGGTCTTGACCAGAGAGTACTCCAACTGGGGATTGAGGCAGATGGCCATGTTGCCGGGCAGAGTCCAGGTGGTGGTCGTCCAGATGACGAAGTACATCTTGTCCAGATCGCCGTACTGTGCCAGCTTGCCCTTGTCATCATGAACCTTGAACTTGACGTAAATGGTGGTGACGGGGTCATCTGCGTATTCCACTTCTGCTTCTGCCAGAGCAGTCTCGCAGGTGGGGCACCAGTAGACGGGCTTCAGACCCTGGTAGATATAGCCCTTTTCGGCCATTGCGCCGAATACCTTGATCTGCTGTGCTTCAAACTCCGGCTTCAGGGTGATATAGGGATTCTCCCAATCGCCGATGCCGCCCAGACGGCGGAACTGCTCCCGCTGACGGTTGAGGAAATCCAGGGCGAAGTTCCGGCACTTGTCGCGGAATTCGGGCACGGACATGGTATTGCGCTTGACGCCCTTCTTCTGAATGGCGGTCTCTATGGGCATACCATGAGTATCCCAGCCGGGAACATAAGGAGCATAGCAGCCAGTCATGTTCTTGTAGCGGATGATCATATCCTTGAGGATCTTGTTCATGGCGGTGCCAATGTGAATGTCGCCGTTGGCATAGGGAGGGCCGTCATGGAGAATGAACGGAGTCTTATCCTTGTTCCGTTCCATCACCTTACGGTACAGATCCTTGCGGTTCATCTCTTCCAGCATACCCGGTTCCCGCTGTGCCAGCTTGGCACGCATGGGGAAGTCGGTCTTGGGCAGATTGATGGTCTTGTTATAATCAGCCATGGTTACTATAGTCCCCTCTTTTCTGTGTCTTTCTGGGGCGTACCTTTCACAGGATGCGCCCATGTAATAGCTGTAAACAATCATGAGCCTGTCAGCCCAAAATAGGCCGACAGGCTTCGAAAAAATGAATTAAAATGACATTTTCCCGATGTTAGGTCATTTGATTTCGTAGTCTTTTCCGAACTGCAGGTTGCTGAAGTCGATCCGATGTCCTTCGGTCTCCTCCATCTCAGCCACTGCTTCCCCAGCAGCTACCGCTGCCGGTTCCTGTTCGGCGCCAGCTTCCTCCTGGAGGATCTGGTCGATGCAGTCGTCGCTCTTGGCCTCTGCCGCCTCGTCCTTGGCCGCTTCCGCTTCGGGCGCGACAGGGGCGGGGATGGGCTCTGCCTTCTTGGGATGGACAGGCTCTGCCTTGATAGCGGGCAGCTGATCCAGGAAGGAAGCCTCCTGCTTCACCAGCTCCCGCATGCCTTCTACGAACTGGGCGGTGGCGTTCTTGGCCATCTTCAGCTGGTATTCGGCATCTGCCACTTCCTGTTCCACTTCCGCTTTCCGCTGGAGGGCAGCACGTTCTGCCTCCGCGATCATACGTTTCTTTTCTTCCTCCGCCTGCACGACCATGGAGTTTGCCATCTTCTGTGCCGTAAGGAGGGTGGTGCGCATGGCGTCCTCAGTCTCGCGGTATTCGGAGATCTTCTCCGCCAGCACTTTGATCTTCCCTTTCAACACAGAGTTTTCTTTGTACAGCTCACTGAAGTCAGCGGTCAGTTCATCCAGAAAATCGTCCACTTCCTTCATGTTGTACCCGCCCATACGGGATTTGGAAAAGCCGTGTTCTGCTACTTCCTGCGGCGTCAGCATGGATAATCCCCCTTTACTCTCGGCTCTTTAGGGGTCTTTCTCTTTCCCCTCGCCGTTCTATATTTCTTCCGAAAAGGTTTGTTCTGCTTTGTTTCTGTGATTCTGATGCACGCTCTGCCTTAGAAGTACATCCCGTTGTTTTCCAGCTCGTCAATCAAGTCGCCGATAATATCCACGTTGTAGGGTGTGATAATATAGGTTGCTACCGCCACCTTCTTGATCTTCCCTTCCTGGGCATAGGCTGCGCCGGACAAGAAGTCCACCATACGGCGGGCAACGTCCTTGTTGGCAGATTCCAGGTTGAGCACAACGGTGCGCTTATCCCGAAGGTGATCGGCAATAGCAGAGGCATCCTGGAATTTCTCCGGCTTGACCAGCACAACCTGCAGCTGGGTGGTGGTGTTGATGTTCACCACTTTATCCCGACTGGTATCTGCATAATCCCGTTCCATGTCGTCCTCCTCCCGCTTTCTGCCGCGGGTCTTGCGTTCCTCCTTGGTCTCCACAAAGGGCTCTTCCAGTTCAAAATCTTCCTCGTAATCTTCCTCATCTTCATAAGGGCGTGCCAGACGTCTCAGTTCATCCATTAAACTCATTGTGGTTTGTCCTCCTTTTTATCTCTGAGCAGGGGGCGCCCCCTTATCCGTTCACCCGATTGGCGGGTCGAGCACCAAACAACGCAGTGCCCACACGAACCTGTGTAGCCCCTTCCGCAATGGCATCTTCAAAATCGCCGCTCATTCCCATAGATAGGCAGTCGATATTGACTTTATTATCATACGTTTTCCCCTTTATGTCAATAAAAAGCTGATGCATTGCGGCAAAAACGCTCCGATTAGCTCCCGGTTCATGGGCGACAGGGGGAATTGCCATCAAGCCTCTGGGTTCCACGCTGGACAAAGAGGCCGCCAGCGCCACCAGCGCCTCCGCCTCCTCCGGCTTCACGCCGGATTTGCTGGCCTCACCGCCGATGTTCACTTCAATGAGAATATCCTGGACGATGCCCAAGTTCTGTGCCCGTTTGTCGATCAGGCGGATGAGTTCTTCTGAGTCCACCGACTCGATCATGTCCACCTTGCCCACCAGGAATTTGAGCTTGTTCTTCTGCAAGTGCCCGATGAAGTGAACCTTTGCCCCCTCATAGGCGCCATCCTGCCAATGCTGGGTAAATTCCTGGGCACGATTTTCCCCGCAGACCGTGATGCCTGCGGCAATGGCCGCTCGAATGGTCTCCGAGGTCTGCACCTTGGTGGCCGCCACTAGGGTCACTTCGGACGGATCCCGCCCGGCTTTTTCTGCCGCGGCGGCAATGCGTGCCTGTACTGCTTGGATGTGTTCCGCTAACGTCATAGCTGATTCGCCGCCTTTCTCTTTATGTCTTTGCACGACTGCCCACCACTTTTCCGTCGTACAGGTTCATCCCCCGCACCACGATGGTGTCGCCGTCTCGAATCTGCTTTGCTTTTTCCAATGCGCTCTGCTGCACCGATTTGCCGTCCTTGTCCACGGACTTGCCCTGCCAGACCACATAGTAGTCATCCAGTTGGCACAGGATCTCCACTTCCACCTTCCGCAGCTGGGCGCCGCTGACCCGATAGAGGTAATACTTGTCCCCCTCCATCCGCAGCGCCTCTTTGGGCACCCGGAAGCCACGGTAACTCTCATAGATGACCGCCGCCGACTGCTGCCGCAGCAGGGAGGTCTCGGCCAGGTGGCGGGTGGAGGAAAATACCACGGTGACCTGCTTCTGATCGCCCTTGGCGTCCCCGATGGTTTCCACCTTCATGGTCTGTTCACCGGCCACGTTGTCAAAGCGCACCGTCACGGTCATGCCTTCATGCATCCGCTCCACATTCGCCACGTCCATGCTCACCGCATAGTACCATTTGCCGCCGGTGATGATCTTGCCCAGATACTTGCCTTCCTTGACCTCCTGTCGGTCCTTGACCAGCTCATCCAGCTTTGCCGGGGTCAGGCCGGACAATTTAGAGGGGTTCAGCACCGTCTCATAGCCATCCACCATGGCGGAGAAGGTCCCCGCCTGCTGGGCTTTGATGGTGGAGACTGTGCTGCCTGCCTCCTTCTCCAGCTTCTTGATCTCCTTGCTTAGCTGGTTGATCTCCTTGGTCACCGCTTCGCTGCCCTTGTAAGTATAATCCTGCCGGTAGATCATGTTCTCCACCGACTGGATCTGGTCGGATAGGTCGGACAGATCCTCATGAAACACGGTAGATCGAATGGATTCCAGTGAGGCGATGACCCGTTTGCTCAGCTCCGCCGTGTCCGAGGACTCAGTGGAGTGGCTCAGCACGTATTGCAGCGCTTCCCGCTCGGTCTGCTTGGCCTTCAGGGTCTGATGCTGCTCCAGCGCCGCCTGATCCTTGTAGATCCGGGCGATGACCTCGCCTTTCGCCACCGATTCCCCTTCTGCCGGCAGCACCTCCATCCGCTCACCGCTGCCTTCCAGCAACGTCTCCTGCCGGACCACCAAGCCTGTGGTGTCCACGGAGTCCTCCACACCGGTCT
>OGCO01003443.1_pt1 | contig 18558 bp, 27 predicted proteins | sample 1570171 | NCBI WGS metagenome assembly OGCO01 (sample SAMEA4370583, study PRJEB24528) | human gut metagenome | reverse complement strand
AACCAGAGACACGAGGATTTTCAGTCCTCTGCTCTACCAACTGAGCTAACTGGGCGTCTCACAACAAAACTTATTTTAAAGGAAAATGGCTTTGCTGTCAAGCAGAAAATGCAAATTTTTTTAATAATATGAATTTTCGCAATAATTAGGAAAACATAGACGGGTCATTTTAGAGCAAGCATATGCCACATTGCCAGCGCAGCGCACAAAAATAAAAGTAACGTAAACCCAATTCGTTTAGTTTGAAACAGAATGGGCGAAAACTGTACATTACAAAGGGATTTCGTCCGGTTTTTACGGGAATATACTTCAATATGGGGTAGAATGGGTGAAATAGAGGTGAAATCAATCAGAATAACCCACAGAATCGGAAAAACTAGGGCGAAATGAGTAAAAAAAGGAAGATTTCGCCCAAAATCAATAGAAAGTCATTAAATAGTTAGAAAAAATGGGTGAAACCAGATTTAAACACCGAGGTTTCACCCATTGTGTGCATCAGTTAAATTGTAAAGTAATATGTTTTTTGACCTTGCTGTCGAGAGATTATATTACACGGTAACGCATGTCAGTACATTTGTATATCATGCGTATAGCAGGATAGCAGGACGGAAGTTACATATACGGCAGCACATCCTGCATATAAGCCCGCAGTGTCTCACCGACGCTCCATGCCTGCGCATAGCATCCTCTTGGATTGTGAGGTGCATCCCCGTCGAAAATTTCGGAGATCGAGCCGATACAGCCATTGTCGGTCAGATGATGACGCACCGGCCCGAGCAGGGAAAGCAGCTCTTTGGTGCATTCCAGTGAATGGTCGTGGACTTTTGCGTAAGCGGACAGAAAACCGCCGAGCAGAAATCCCCATGCCGTACCCTGGTGGTAAGCTGCATCACGCTTTGGCAGGGAACCACAGTAAATGCCGTGATAGTCCGCATGGTCACTGGTGAGAGAGCGAAGTCCGCAGCCTATATAAAGATATTTTTTGACAAATGCGACGATTTTTGCTTCCTGCTCCTTCGATAACATGGTAAAAGGCAGTGACACCGCATAGATCTGGTTTGGGCGAAGATGGTCATCCGGCTCATCCCCGTCCACGACATCGTAAAGACAGCCCTTTTCTTCCCACCAGAACTTCCTGCAGAACGATGCTTTTACAAGTTCCGCAAGTGCGGCGTAGTCGTGAGAGGTTGTAACATGACTGTCCAACCCCGTGGCAGCACCAGCAACAGAAACCTCACTGCCGGAACTTGTGGCATAACCGCCAGTAACCAAAACATCGTCTCCCTCATACCGCCGGGCAAGTTCCTCCATGACCTTCAGCGCATTATACCAGAGCGCATTGATCTCCACCGGTTTTCCGTGGCGCGGGGTGGCAACCCAGTCACCGACACGCACGTCCATCCAGGTGATCTGGTCAAGACCGCTTCCGGCATGGATGAGACCGTCCTCCTCCATATAAATACTGAAATCTGTGCCGTTTTTGTAAGCGGAAATGATTTCCTTCAAATGAGGATAAATATTTTCCTGTACAAACGCATTGGCTGCGGTATCCGGATAATACTGCAGATACTGCCATACTGCATAAAAATACCACAGGGAAGCGTCCGCTGTATTATAAAGCGGAGCGGCATTGTCATCCGGGAACATGTTTGGCACGATCCCGTGACGGATGTATTTGGAAAAAGTTAAAAGGATTTCCTCTGCATCTTTTCTGCGCCCGGTGCAGAGCGTCAGTCCGGTAAATGCGATCATCGTGTCACGGCCCCAATCCGTAAACCATGGAAGCCCGGCAAGCACGGTTTTATAGCCGGTGGAAGCACGGTCACAGAGAAACTGATCCGCGGCGAGAACCAGGCGATCTGCAAAATCATCGTGGATACCTGCCGTTTCGTAGAGTGATTTTGTATACTTTTCCCGTTCTTTTAAAATGTCAAAAGCGGTATCTGCCGTGATATCTGTAAATGTTTCATCGGCAGCGATCACGGAACAGAGCACGGAAATCTGTTTGTGGCTTTTCGCCGGAAGAAAAACAGTGACTTCATGTGGACAATAATGACAGTCGAGTCCGTCCGTCTCAAGATCGACCTCGGTCTGAAGCTGCATGTCAATATCGAACATTGGCGTATGGTCAGAAAAAATACCTTCACTGGTCTGGAACAAAATGGCAGTATCAGGATGGCTTTCCGGGATTAGGCAGAGTGAATTGTCGATCAGGGAAGTACGAAAATGAAAATCTTCCGGGCGGCTGGATGCGCTGTGTTCACGGAAATTAAAAAGCGGAACCAGCGTGAGAGAAGCATCCGGACCATTATTTTCGATTTCATAGGCAATGGCACACACATTGGCACCATGTTTTAAGCAGATATGTTTTTTCAGCGTGATATCGCCCGCCTGGTATGTGTAGTGAACACTTCCGTCATAAGAAAAAGAGACGAGATATTCCTGCCCCTGTGTGTAACAGGTTTCGCCATTTTTCTTATGCTGTGAAGTCTCAAGGTTATACACTGCAGATACAGCTGGAACAGATCCTTTTTTTAACGTGTCCGTAATGGGATGAAATTTTTCGTCAGAACTGCCGGTGTTTTCTGCTGCAAATACGGACAGGGATTCGTTGATCTTTGAAAAAACAAGATAACGCTCGATCGGCGGGTGCAGACTTGCGATCAGATAACCCTGATGCGTCCGGTTGTGAGCACCGATGAGGGAACTTCCGGCATAACCGCCGATGCCGTTGGTCAGCGCCCATTCACGGCGGATTCCTTCCTGAAATGTGGAAAATGCATCTTTTTCATAGTGATAATTGATCATTTTTTTATTCTCCATGATAAAAAGTTATTGTGTGTAAAAAATGTGTTGCAAAACTGCGAAAAATTACGAAAAAACCATTTGCTTTTATTTTACACGATAACAGGTGCGATGTACAGAAAAATAAAAAATGTATAAAATTTCCTGTATTTATGCAGAGAATGGAGGGACAGCCCTTGCCTGACAAGTTGTTACATGATAATATAAGAAGTATGACCTGTGGCAGACTTGCAAAAGAGATGCTGATGTATGTGAAATAGAACCAGTTCCACGATGGTGGAAAAGGCAGCCTGCCCAAAAGAGTATGTCAAAAAACAGGTAAATATAAGAAAACAGGAGAAGATTATATGCATGAGAAATTAGTGATCGTTCCGAAAAAGAAAACGGGATCAAAAAAAATGTTAACTACAGCATGGTTTATCCTTGCCTGCCTGATGTTTTTACTGGCTACATTTGTGAATCCGGTTATTTTTCTGATCCCGGGAATTGCATTTGCACTGGTATGGTATTTTCAGGCATTTCGTTCGGATATAGAGTACGAATATACCTATTATGATGGAGAGTTCCGCTTTGCACGGATCAAGGCAAAAAGCAGACGTAAAGCCATCGGCAGCGTGCAGATGGATGATGTACTTGGATTTGCTCCAAGAGGTGACAGAAGCGTATACAAATACGAAAATGACAAGAATCTGGCATATAAAAATCTGACTTCCGGTGACCCGGAAGCAAAGGTGTATGAGCTGATCGCAAAGGGCGAAAAAGGACTTGTGCGTTATGAGTTTGAGCCGGATGATGAGATGCTCAATGAAGTTATGGTAAAATATCCGCGTTCCGTGGTAAGATAAGCGGCGAAACGCAGACGGAGGAAGAAATGTTAGAGTTAAGAAATATCACTTATGAGGTAGAGGACAATCAGGACAACAAAGAGATCTTAAAAGATGTCAGCCTTACGATCGATGAGCATTTTGTGGCGATCACCGGACCGAACGGTGGAGGAAAGTCCACACTTGCAAAGATCATTGCCGGAATCATCAAGCCGACATCCGGTCAGATCATTTTAGATGGAGAGGATATTACAGAACTTGATATTACCGAGCGTGCAAAACATGGCATCAGCTATGCATTTCAGCAGCCGGTACATTTTAAAGGACTGACAGTCAAAGATCTGATCACAATCGCAGCAGGAAGAACGATGACGGTGAATGAGATCTGTGAGATCTTATCGGAGGTTGGTCTGTGTGCGAGAGAGTATATTGACCGTGAGATCAATGGCAGTCTTTCCGGCGGTGAGTTAAAGCGTATTGAGATCGCGATGATCACGGCACGCGGAACAAAGCTTTCCATTTTTGATGAGCCTGAGGCGGGAATCGATCTCTGGAGTTTTAACAGTCTGATCAAGGTATTTGAAAAAATGCGTGATGAGATTCAGGGAACGATTCTTATCATTTCACATCAGGAGCGTATTTTAGACATTGCAGATAAGATCGTGGTGATCGCAAACGGACAGGTTAAGACAATCGGAACCAAGGAAGAAGTACTTCCGGAACTGCTTCATACAGCAGGGGCCTGTGAGACACTGACCAGCAAGCTGTAATGTATGAGTATGAGGAAGTGAGGATAAAAATGGATTTAATACAGAAAAATTTATTAGAGCAGGTGGCAGGACTGCACGAGATCCCGGAGGGTGCCTATAACATTCGTGCCAACGGAACCAAACTCGGAAGAAATACAACTGCAAATATTGATATTGTAACAAAGACTGATAAGGATGGAATCGACATTATCATCAAACCGGGAACGGTCAACGAGAGTGTACACATTCCGGTTCTTTTGAGTGAGAGTGGAATGCAGGAATGCGTTTACAATGATTTTTATATCGGTGAGGGTGCAGATGTCACGATTGTGGCAGGATGCGGAATCCATAACTGTGGTGTAGATACCTCCAAACATGACGGTGTGCATACGTTTTATCTGGAAAAAAATGCAAAGGTCCGCTACATTGAGCGCCATTACGGCGAGGGTGACGGCAACGGAGAGAATATCATGAATCCGCAGACCATTGTGCACTTAAAAGAGGGGGCACATATGGAGATGGAGACGACCCAGATCAAAGGGATTGATTCCACAGTCCGTGTGACAAAAGGTGATCTTGCAGAAAATGCATCTTTAGAAATTCATGAGAAGATCATGACACACGGAAAACAGTACGCGAAGACAGATTTTCATGTGGATATTAACGGGGATAATTCCAGTGTGAATCTGGTGTCACGTTCTGTTGCAAAAGGGGAATCAAAACAGGAATTTTTCTCCGTTATGAATGGTAATGCAGCCTGTGCAGGACACAGTGAATGTGATGCCATCATTATGGATAACGCCTGTGTGACTGCAAGTCCGCAGCTGACTGCCAACAATATTGACGCAAATCTGATCCATGAAGCTGCTATCGGAAAAATAGCCGGAGAGCAGCTGATCAAGCTGATGACACTTGGACTTACAGAAAAAGAAGCGGAAGAACAGATTATCAATGGATTTTTGAAATAGTCATTTAAAGTTTGTGGCCGGGAATGTCTTTGTATTCGATCATCCCGTCATCAATCCATTCTTTAATGCGGCTGAGCGGCAGATGAAAATGTGTTGCAACATCATAAGCGGTGGCGTTGTTTGTCTGAATATATTCTTTTACCTGATGAAAAAGTTCCTGTTCTAAACAGCGGGGACACAATGTTCCCTCGTAGGATGTGGGAAGAAGACAGTGACATTCTTCGCAGTATCTCCGGTTTTCAAATAAAGGTGTTTCGGTCATATAAAGTCCTCCTGTCTGTTACATTAGGATTTTATTATAACATAAATTATCATGTGGAAAGAATTGTATTTATAAATAAAATATAAAAACAAAAATAAGGATTTTTATAAATCTTTTCGAAAATCGTCACACTTAAGACATATTTTTTCCGTATACTGTAACCATCGAAAGAAGTTAACAACGCTTACCCAGGCGGGTTGTTAAACAAGGTTGTATAGAATAAAGGCTGTACATCCCGACAATTCTTTCGACGCAATTTCCTTTATATAGATTAACATTTTCATAACTAAACTCCTCGGAGGAACCCCGGAACAGTGATGTTACCGGGGTTTCTTCATTGTTAGAAATAACTTGCTTTGAGTTGTGGGCTACACGTGATATACGCGTGATATACGCGTGATATACAAATAGTAACCTAGAGTTTCATTTTATTTATTTCGTCAACTAGGATTTTGGGGTTTGAGTGAATGTAAACACGTTGGGTTATATCATTAATGTGATGCCCTAGTATTAGTTTGATGTACATAATATCTAAATTTGCATTATGCATGGCAGTAGCAGTTGTGTGCCGTGTATCATGAGGAATATGGTCTATGTTTAGTTTTTTCATGAGACGGTCAAAACGCCAGCGTAAAGTCTGGTAAATTCGTTGACTTCCGTTAAAGTCCCAGAAGTAATGCTTTTTGGGATTGTAATATTTTTGTATAATAGGCAAAATATCATTGTGGATTGGTATAATACGTGATTTACCAGCATCTGTTTTAACACCTGTAATAAAATATTGGTCATCAAGATGTATATTTTCGTTTTCTAAAATCAAAAATTCTTCTGCACGGATTCCGGTATATAAAAGAATTAAAACCATATCTTTTTCAGGAGAAGGCGAAGCATTGCGGATTAGATTTATTTCGTCGTGAGTAAATGGATGGTGCTTTTCATCTGATACTGTCGTGTAATCGTAATCGCATAGTTTGGAAATATCGTCTGTAACATATTTTTGTTTTAAGGCAAGCGTATACATTTTTTTTAACAAATTACGAATGTTATTTAAAGAAGATTTTGAAAGTGTATCATTTTTAGAAATCGATTCCTGTAATAACTGATAATCAATATTCCTGAATTTATAGGAATGAAGAGAAGATAAGTTGTTGTATGCAGCATTTAAGGCTTTGTATGTAGAGTCACTGTAATTACGTTTCCTGCTTTTTAGATATTCGATAGTTTCGCCATATACATTACTGAAAGTAGGAGAGTATTTTACTGATGCATTTGTCTTTTGATATTCAAGTGTTCTTTCGGATACATTTGTTTTTTCTGTCGGATCCTCAGAATGTGCATATCGATTTAAATATTCCTGTGCTTCTTTTGCGGTGCGGAAATATCCAAGATAAACACGCTTTGGAGCAACATTTCCAGAAGCTGTAATTGTTTTGCCTGATGTAATTCTTGCTGCGTAAGGTTTACGCCGATGACCGGGTAACTTTACGACTGCTCCGGTTCCATTTGAACGTCTCATAGTACCATCCTCCTTAAAATTAGATATAAAAATAACAGCCAATGCAAAACGTCTGTTCTGCTTGTGCTTGGCTGCTCTGAATGATACAATAAGCTTGCTTAGGGCACTGTTCATTCAGAGCGGTGTATATGTATCGCCTTTGGTGTTTATGCCAAGGGCGATATTGTTAAATTAATTTTATAATGGCAAATGTTGGGTCAAGAATTAAAATATAATCATTTAACGTCACATATGTGCCGTATTTGGCTTTGTAAGTATTTAAAGCATCTGAAAGAAAGGATTCGGTGACTCCTAAATATTCAGCCATATCATATCTTGAATGACATCCATATTTGCAGGCATCAATAATGCCTTTTAAACCAATCATTTTGTCATAAGCAGCGAGTCGTGCTTTATATTCTTGCTTGCGGTTATTAAGATCATGCTGATTTAGTATATCTCCAGATGATGTATAATAATGACCGAGCTCTTCGGAAAGTACGCAGGCTTTTTCGATGCTTGTTGGAATGTCTTTGCGTATAGCAATCTTGCATCCTTTTATGCGACCATCATTAAATTTTAGAGGTTTTTCTTTTACAATGAGTCCAAGTGTGTCAGATTCTTTTAATAAGCTTTCATAATCCAATCATTGCACCAACCTTTCTTTAGTTAAAAATTTTCTTCATTCGCAAAATTGTTATCAGTATATTTGGAAAAATGCGTTAATTCTTCTAGATATTTTGTTGCTTCTTTTTTACCAAAGTCGTTTAATTGATTATAGTAATCCATAATTTGGGGTGTGGTATCTAATGTAGAGTAGCGTTGAGTTGGTACATCAAATCCAATAAGCCATGCTTCGGAAACATTTAATGCCATACTAAGTATTACTAGCTTGTCTTGACTTGGTTCAACTTTACCGGAAACGTATTGGCTAAGATCAGATTTGTTCATTTTTATATTATATATTTGACAATATGGTTCAACTCTTTTTAGAATATCAACTTGTCGCATATTGTTATCGGTCATAATTTTTTTTAATCTTGCGGAGGTATTTGATATTTTCATTATTATGCTGCCTTTCTGTTGTTAAGCTTTAAGAATCTTCCCTTTACAGTGAAATTGAGTGTATTTTTTTATAGGCTTTTATAATCTAATCATAACGCTAAACTTTCTTCTATTAAAAATTTTCGTCATCCATAATATCATTGTCGGAAGTGTCGATATCTGTTGGAATGTCGATATCAGTTCTTTCGTGAGCAGCGTTTAGTATTTGAGATTCAGTATATTGGGAAAAATGTGTTAGTTCTTCCACACGTTTTGTTGCTTCTTTTTTACCAAAGTCATTTAATTGATTATAATAATCTATAATTTTGGGATAAATTTGTGTTTGAACATGCATTTCTTCTGATTTCCCAATAATCCAGTTTGGGTTTACATTTAATGCTTTAGCGATAGATTGTATATTTGGTAGTTTGACATCGTTAATAAGTCCCTTTTCATAACGCTGGATAGTGGATTTTGCTAAGCCCACTTTTTTTGCCACTTCTTCTAAGGTAGCATGATTTTCTTTTCGAGCCATATATATCCGGTATCCAATTTCTACATTAGTCATGTATGTGTCCTCCTGTATATGTGTATTATAATACATTAAATTGCACAGTGCAATAATCAAAATTGAAAAAAAGAAAAAAAGTTGCACTATGCTATTAACACAAAAGTTGCATAGTGCTACAATCCGTATCAGATGAAAGGAGATCGGAAATGATAAATGCAGGTAAGATTAAAGGAAAAATGGTTGAGATGCAAATTACGCAGCGCGATGTGGCTGATAAATTAGAGATTGCGCAATCGACATTGAATTTAAAGATAAACAATAGAAGACCGATGAATTTAAATGAAGCAGAAAAAATATGTGAATTATTGAATATTTCCGCCAATGAGTTTGGCGAATATTTTTTTGAGTAAAAAGTTGCATAACGGGAAAGGAGAAAAATATGAATCCGTTTGAACTGGTAAAGCCGGAACAGGCTGCAAAGGAATTAAACACTTCTGCTGATACAATCAGAAGTGCGATGGAACAAAATACATTACCGTTTCCATTAGGATTTTATGTAAGTCATGATAACCGAAGTGCATTTTTTATATACAGAGGGTTATTGGAACAATTTAAAATGAAAGTAAGAGGGGAAAATAACTATTAGAAAGCAGGTGAATAACATGGATCGGGACAACAAACGTGAGATTACAATCTCCATTCCGGAATCTATATATGAAGAATTACAGGGGGCGGCAAAGCAATTATCCGGATGGGAACGTGAACAGCTCCAGGGAGCGGAACGAGAGATATCCGATTCATGGGAACCGGAGGATGTGGTAACTGCGGCTGTGATCACATGGCTGTCGGAGAGGAGAGAGTAAAATGAAGCGTTTAGCTTGTTTAGTTTGCTTAACGGTAATATTGATTGTTGGTTTGATGATCGGAGTATTAGGTCTTTGTTTAATAGCTAGCGCTGTCATTGGACATGTAGAAGTTGTAGCGGTAGGAGCATTACTTATTGTTAATCTTGCATTGCTTGATTTGTGTCGTTCCTTATAGGTATGAGAGGACCTTCTTTATATGAGAGAATTTATTATTATTGCAGTAAGCATCGTGTTTGCAATTATCGTGTATCCAATAGTATTTCCTGGTCGGTCAGTTATTTTATCTGTACGTGGTTTGTCAGAGCAAAATGCAGGACAGAAATACAAATACCAGATATTGTTTAAATTACGCAGTTGTAAGGATGTTGAACTGATTTTATATTCGGATCAGTTGTATAAAAGTATATCGGCAGTTTTCTTTACAAGATTTATGGAAAAACATAGAGAATATTACAGATTTAGGTATCAGGATAAAGTATACACGATCCCAAAAGAGGAAGTTGAGGCAGTCGAATTTGCAAGATCCTGGAACATAGGCTGGTGGTAGGAAGGAAGCTGGTCATTACGGTGTGGTAACTGTAGTTGTGATCACATGGTTGTCGGAGAGGGGGGTGATGAGATGAGTATTTTAACTATTACGATCATAGCAATAATTGTTAATTTTGTTCTTGGAATTATTGCTGGGTGGATTAGTAAAGATGGGCGCGTGGCGATAGGAGCAGCAATTATTGCTGATATGATATTGTTTACATTGTATGTGTTTTTGTAGACATGGGGTGAATACGAATTATGGGCGGTGGTGATATGGATTTAACAACAGACATTGTATTTGGCGCTGATTATTGCGGGGATGAAGTAAATGAACTTACAGTTGCTTCATTTAACTATGTGAAACAGGATATAGCGGATGTCAAAAAACGATACATAAGTTTAGGGTTTCATCTTCATGAGATGGAGCTGTGCAGATACCATGAAGAATTAGGATATGACAATTTCTATGAGTGTATTGAAAAGAACTTTCATATGGATAAATCTGCAGTATCGCGTGTGATCTCGGTATGGAAGGAATTTTGTTCAAAAGATGATGCGGATTCCAGAAAGATGTGGATCGATGACAGATATGAAAAATATTCCTACTCTCAGTTAGTAGAAATGCTTCCGTTAAAGGAACAGGAACGCCGCAGAGTTACTTCTGATATGACAGTATCGCAGATCAGAAATTATAAAAAGTCGTTAAAAGAGCAGATATCGAAAAAGAAAAAGTCTGTTGCGACGTCGCAACCAACGCCGGAGAAAAAGGTACCGCCGTATGAAAGAGGCTGTATTACAGGCAAAAATCCAAATGGAACCTGTGCGTGCTGTGGCTGTAATGAAACAGTAGAATGCTGTGCTGACTGTAAGGAAGACTGTAATGGAAGATGCGGATGGATAGAGGATAAAGAACCTGTTATAACGCAGCTGGAACTTCCGATTATGAAGAACATGACACAGAGAGAAGACTTTATAAACAGTTATAAGTCCTGGAACATTTGGTGTAGAAATGAGTACACAGAAGAAACGTTTTATCGCTATGATCTGCCGGATGGCTATGCGATCGTGGTAAAGAATTATCCGTACTATACAGAGTGGAATAAGAAAGAATATGAAACAGAGGAATATTATCTTCTTTCTCCGGGATATCATCACTTTGCAGAGTGTGGGACAAACATGACGCAGTTAAAAGAGCATTTGAAGAATATGAATAAGAAATAGCAACCTGTCTGCACGGCGGCTTCACGACCGTAGCATCAAAGCAATGCAGACAATCGGTTCCTGGAAACGGGAACCAGAAAAAAAAGAAGCCCTGTGACGGCAATCACAAGGCTTCCAGGAAACATTTCTTAGAAATGCCACCAAAACAACAAGTTTATTCTACGGCATTTCTAAGAAAAGTTCAATCTGAACAGATGTTTCCCTTTATTAATTTTTATGGAACCTTGATAACTGAATGGACTTGTGCGGGTGGAAGTGTGAAATTTAGAACTTTCAGAAAGCCCCATTGACGGGGATAAAACGTAACAGTCACGAAAGAAAGAGGAGAAGACCGTGATGGGGCTGACAGGCTCTTGGCAGTGTGCGGTTATAGAACGCTGCTAAAAAATAAGGGACGCAAATTTGTCCCTTATAAGCACAGGAAAATTATATATTAGGCGGAATGGAAACTAAAGATAAATTTCGTTCATAAAGAAGCCTTCCAATTTCAAAAATAGTACCGATAGATTTGTTTTCTGGGCATTGGATCACTGTATTAGAGTCCAGATAACGAAAGAATAGTCCATCAAAATATATTTCTTGATACAGGTTGGAAATATCACATATTTGTGCGGGATAGAAGATGGCATTTGTATCGTAAATTCCTGCAACGGAGGAATGAAAACCATTTGAAAGAATCAAGAGATTTATTGGTGCGTAAAGAATGCTTTCAAAGTGATTGGACTTTTTGAAAGAAAATGGATTATCTAATTGACTGCTAATACGTCCGAGTGCGTTTAAGAGTCTAAGTGAGTTGTGAGGTGATGATATTGTTGGATTTTGTGAAATATCAAAAGGATATGGTGTGTCTAAATCGTAAATAATTGCCTTGGACTTAAGGTTGTATTTTTGAAAATATGCATGGTAACAGTCAAAGACTGGGCTGTATCTGAAATGATCCTGCTTTAAAAAGACATCTTGGATAAGACTGTTTTGTATATCTAATGCAAGAATACGTATTAATTTATTGATTGCATGAAGCTGGTGATCGATATTGTGGGAAACATCCACTTTCTTATATACAGGTGTGGCATAGCCGGTACTGAAGTCATAAGAAAGAATTTCTTTGGCAAATTGCATGTAGCTTTCATGTAAGGTATAGAAATCTAAATTTTTATTGCATGTTTTATTTAGTTGTTTTGTAGTGTTTTTCAAAAATAAGTTTTTTAAGAACATGGTAAATATCCTTTAATTGTGAGGTGATGACTCTTTTGTTAGTAGTTACAATTATATACATAGTATCAATAACTATTCTATTTATTCATTGCTATAAAGTCAAGAAAGTGCAACGGGCTGCTGACAGAAATAGAAGAATATTAATAGATCATGCAACGGCACTTCTGATAAAGCAGGAGTATTTTATATCTGCAATATGCAATGGAAATATACATGATCCAAGGTTTACCATAGAGATTTCACATTTCCTGACAGACTATGTTTTTAAGTGTATTTTAAACGGCACTTTTGAAAGTGACGGAATGGAAAAGGCGCATTTATGGCTGGTACTGAAATATCCTGAATTGTTTAAAATTTACAATACGATGGAGAATGCAACAGAGCTGGCTGTTAGAATGCGACAGTGGGATGATTTGGAAAGAGACAAAATAAAAAACTTTGAATCGAAAAATGGAAATGTATGGGAGAAATATGTAGTGTGGCGAAAAAGCATGGAAAAAGAAGGAAAAATGCTGTATGAGACAGATTGCATTTTTGAGGAAGTAAGAAGTGCGTTTTCTGTATGGTGCCATTTAAAAAACAGAATACCTTTTGAGGTTATGCTTTTTTATGAAAGGTATTATGAAAAATGCAAAGAGGGGGGGCAGAAGTAAATATAATGGATGATCTAAAAATATTTGAAGAACAAAACGGATCTCTCCAGGAGAAGTACAATGCCTGGCGAAAGAATGCAGAGAAAGAAAATCTGCCGCAATACAAAATGGATTGTGCGTTTCAGGAAGCAAGAGAAAGCTTTTCTTTATATTGCAGTCTGAAAGAGACAATTCCTTTCCTTGTTATGTGCCGCTATGAATTGATATATAACCTTTTGGAAGGAACAACGATGTGATAAAGCATTCCTGTGTTTATAAGGGATTGATTAATCCCATACAGATTTCACTTGCAGGAGAATCGAGTAACGATGAAAGGAGGAAGATTCCCATGGAAGAGTTTATGAAAGAGTATGGTGGTGCAGTAAAAAGAGGTGCAGTGATTATTGCAATTACAGTATTGATCTTGTTCATTTGCAATCCAACGGAAGGCGGAATTGCTTTGGAGCAGTTCAAAACAGCATTCACGAATTTCTTTACAAAGATGAATGCATTAGGCTGATAAGTAAAGTGGCTGGAGTAAAAAACAGGCGGCAGCAAATGTTCAGTTGGTCTTTGACATTTACATGCTGCCTGTACCTTTTAAAAGGAGGGAAAATTAAATTTGAGTGAAATGTTTGAACCAAGCCCGGAACAGTTTGGTGTGTTCTGGGATTTTTTAATGCAGCCGGATGTTACGGATGTGGATTATAACGGTTCTGCCCTGTGGATCACGGATCTTAAAAAGGGTAAGTACAGAGCAAAAGAAGCGGAAGAAAAAGTTACAGAAAACTTTTTAGATGCCTTTACACATAACATTGCAAATTGTGTGGATGCACAGTTTAACAATGCAAATAAGGTGTTAGAGGCAGATACGAAAGAACTTCGTATCAGTATCATTCATGATTCTGTGGCGGCAACCGGGACAAGCGTCTGTATCCGCAGATCTCCGTGTCTGGTGCGTAATACGATTAACGGGATGTTAAACAGCGGTTTTTGTGAAGAAAAGGTGCTGCATCTGCTTTTAAACTGTGTGAGGGCGGGTATGAACTTTGTATTTGGCGGGGAACCCGGAGCTGGAAAAACGGAAACAGCAAAGTTTTTTATGCAGTTTATTCCGAAAGAAAGCCGTGTGATCACGATCGAGGATTCTTTAGAAATCCATTATCCGGAAATTAATGCCGGAGCGGATGCCGTAGAGCTTCGTGTAAAGGATAATTTTTCCTATACGGATGCAATCAAGGCGTGTTTAAGACAGAATCCGGCTTATCTGGTTTTATCAGAGGCAAGGTCAATGGAAGTGACATCACTGTTAGAACAGTGGAGTACCGGTGTCAATGGATTTACAACGATCCATCTGGATGATGTGAGGAAGCTGCCAGACCGTATCCAGAGCATGATGAATAATGTAAATGATGCGAGACGTATGGAAAACAGGATTTACCGTTATGTAAATCTTGGACTTCTGATCCGGAAAGAAAATACACAGGATGGGGAGATCAGAAGATATTTAGACCAGCTTTGTTTTTATGCCAGGGAAGATCATGAAAACAGAATTTACATGCTGGTAGAGGATGGGGAACTTATTTCAGAGGAGATACCAAAAGATATTCTTTTGAAATTAGAACGTGCTGGAATAAAAGAACCGTTCTTTTGTGAAAGTTTTTACAGGTACCGGAAGGAGGGCAGATAGTGACAGGTTTGAAAAAGACACAGATAAAAGAGAGAAAGCAGATCAAAAAAGAAAACCGTGTGGCAAAAAATCTGCTGCTTTTAAATCCGGGAAACCTTGCAAAAGAGGTTTATACATACGGATATCATTTTTCCTGGAAAACGCATTTATTTGTCATTGGTGTATGTATTGCCGGGATGGGAGTGATCGGATTACTGTTTCAGCTGAAATGGGAGCTGCTTGTCATTGTGCTGATCGCCATGTTTTTGGCACTTCCGGCATTTATTCTGGATACCTATAAAAAGATGTATGAACAGAAACGTTTTGCAGATGCAGCTACATACATGGAACAGATGTTATATGCATTCCAGAAAAGTGGAAAAGTGTTATCTGCCTTAAAAGAAACGAAAGAAACATTTGAACCGGGGCATATGCAGGATGTGATAGAGGAAGCAATCGGTCATCTGGAAGCAGGATGTTCCTACAGTGAAAAAGGTGTTTTAAGGGAATCCTTAGACATTGTGGAAAAAGAATATGAATGCCGTAAGATCAGAACGCTGCATGAACTTTTGATCAGTGCAGAGGAATATGGTGGAGAGGCGGATGATTCCATTTCCCTGTTATTAAACGATGTGGAATTATGGAAGCGTCGTGGATATCTGCTTCAGGGAGAAAAGAAAAAAGCACATACAAACAATGTGGTATCCATTGTTGTGGCTACAGCCTTATGTGCCGGAACTTTATATATGTTAAATGCACTTCCGGGTATCCTTAACATGGAAGCCCCTTACAATGTGCTTACAACAGGTCTGGTACAGGTCACATCTTTTGGACTTCTTTTATGGATGATCTATGTATATGCAAGATCAGAAAAGACATTGACCAGGAACTGGTTAAAAGAAGAAAGCGGCAGGGACGAAGAATATGTGCTGCGCTGCTATGAAAAAGCCATGTTGCAGCAGCATAGATTTGGCAGGAATATTGCAAGACGTGTGGTATCCGAAGAACTTTATGCGGCATTCCCAGAGTGGCTGATGCAGATGGCATTATTAATGCAGCACAGCAATGTGCAGGTTTCAATTGCAAAATCATTAGATGGCGCACCAAAGATCCTGGTTCCGGAAATAAATGCATTACTGCAGCGTTTGAAAGAGCAGCCGAAAGCATTGAGTTCCTACACAGATTTCTGTAAAAATTTCGATATCCCGGAAACAACCAGCTGCATGAAAATGCTGTATGCGATTTCAGAATCCGGTACCGGAGATGCAAAGGTGCAGATCCAGAACCTTTTAGTACAGGTCCAGGAAATGAGAAACCGTGCTGCAGAACGCCGGAATAAAAGTTCGGCTTTCCAGGTTAAGATGTTATATTCGTATCCGGTTTTTGGTGCATCCATCAAGCTGCTGGGAGATCTGGTCGTTGGCATGATGTTTTTATTTGAAATGCTGTCAGAGGCAGGAGGAATGTAGATGAAAAATATAATCAGTGCATTTACAACGCTTTTCTTTTATCTGCTCTGTGTATTTGGTGCAGCCGCATTATTGACTGCATCAGCACAGACGGCAGCGGCAAAGGAATACAAAGCGGATGTGATAGCAGAAATTGAAAACAGTGATTTTAACCGGGATGTGATAAGCAGTTGTATTTCGCAGGCGCAGTCAGCAGGGTATACACTGACCGTAACGCCTTCTGCGAATGCGGATGGGGAGACGGTATCGGCAGATGTGATACTGTCTTATGATTATAAGATGCCGGTTTTTGGCATTGAGAAAACGCATATGACAAGGGGGATTGCACGGTAATGGAAGAGTTTATAGAACAGATTGGTGAAATGATCTTAGAGTCGGTTCCGGCGTTGGCAGTTCTCACGTTTATGATCAGCGTATATATGGCTGCAACAGCATTTTAAGGATGGTGTATGAAATGGAAGAGATTGTAAAAGAACTTGGAGGAAGCATACAGGCCGGAGCGGTATCCGTCATAGCACTTGCCATGGCATATGGTGTATATGCCGGATATTTTAAACAGATGATAGAGACATTTTTTAACGGTTTGTGTGGTTAGGAGAATGACATGAAAGAGATCATGAAAGAACACGGCGGTCTGCTGGTCACTGTTGCGGTAACGATATGCATCCTTACGATCATATTTTCTGCAGTAACAGATTCGGATGGAAACCGTGGAATCGTAAAGATCATAGCAGCGCATATGAATACGGATGGGACGGATTACAATGCTTATGTAGACTATGGTGCGTATCAGACAGAAATCGCAATAGATGCGCCGGTAATTGAGTACCAGGGAAGCGGCAGCCTTGCACCGGGAACAGTGAATGTAGCAGATTATGTAAAAGCACATGACTATAACGGACAGGAGCTTGCGGTTAAACTTTTAAAGTTTTGTGATAAAGATGGAAACGAACTGACAGACCAGATGGATCAGGCATCCGGAACGATCACGTTTTCATCTGCCGGAAAGTATTCTTTTACGGTAAAAGCAGTGGATTCCGGTAATCGGAAAACAACCGTAGTGATCCATGTTCCGGTCATGTAGAAAGGGGCACAAATGAAATTAATCATCAGGGCGATTGTCACAACCTGTATTGCCGGAGTGATTTTTTTAACGATCATGGCGGTATCGGGAAGAATGAACCGGAGCATGGAATTAAAAAGTAATTTGCCGTCCACTGTAGAAGAGACGGCAGAAAATCTGTTAACAAAAAAGTATAATGTCACAGATAAGAATCAGCTGGAAGCTGATTTTTTAGAAACATTAGCTTATGCGATCGATTCAGATTCGGATATCCAGCTAAAAGTAAATGCTGCAGATACGGATAAGCAGCTTTTATCCGTTTCTGTGACAGAAGAATTTAAGCATCCGAATGGAAAACCGGGAACCGTGTCATATGACAGGACAGCGGTTGTAAATAAACTTCAGGAAGAAGTGCCGGAGATCTGCCTGGTAAGATATTATTTATCGGATACGGACTGTTATAAATGCTATGAGGTCCTGAACGGTGATGGAGTTCCGGTTCCAAAAAATCCGGTACAGGAAGGAAAAACATTTACAGGATGGGCAGATGCAGAGGGAAATGCTCTGGATCAGAATATGACGATGACACAGGATGCAGCTTATTATGCAGTCTGGAATTAAGGAAAAAGATGAAAAAGATAAGAAAAAACAGGATGTTAAATATCCTGATTATTGGGATGGGAACATTTATATTTGTGGAAGTATTTTTATTTACGGCAGTGACAATTTTTATTGCTCACTGCCTTGGAATTTAAGAGAAAAAGGTGTATACTATAAGTATAGAAATATCAGGGAAAACAACATGGAACAATGTTAAAAGATAAAACAGGAGGTAGTTATGAAGAGAAAAGAAAAAGGATGGAAAAAAGCAGTCGTACTGATGCTTGCACTTATCATGTGCATCAGCAGCATCGTAGTACCACAGCCGGAAGAAGTATCGGCAAAGGCAGCCAATCGGATCGATTTCAAAATCAACGGCAAGGCTGGCAGCAAAGTAACCTTGTATGCAGGTGAATATGTAAAGTTCACGATCGATGGCATGTGGCAGAATGGGGATTACATTCAGACAAGCGGAACAAACGCTTATGGGGATAAGATAAACTTCAAACCGTCAAAAGAGCTGACTTATAAATCCAGTAACAATGCAGTTGCGACAGTAACAAATAAGGGTGTCATCACTGCAAAGAAAAAAGGAACCTGTAAGATCACGGTAACATCCATTTACAATGCCAAA
>OGCO01003439.1_pt1 | contig 18571 bp, 16 predicted proteins | sample 1570171 | NCBI WGS metagenome assembly OGCO01 (sample SAMEA4370583, study PRJEB24528) | human gut metagenome | reverse complement strand
GTCGAGCAGGCGCTCGACATCGTGAGCCGCCAGACCGGCATGGAGTGGAGCAAACTCGACAATGTCTATTTTGTTACCAAACGCTGAAAATCCAACCCGATAATACCGAACTCCTAAATTTTCCGATGCCTATGAACTGACAAGATTCCTGTCTTCGCCTTTCCGATTTTTGCGGCTTCCGCCCGAACGGATGCCGTTCTGCTTCGGTCCGATGCCCCGATCGCGGCAACGTACCAATACCTTTAAACTTCCAACCCGGAAACAATGAAACCAAACTTTACCAACGCATTTTTTCAGAAGACACGCTGCTTGCGCACCGTCCTGCGCCGTGCGGTCGTGTGCATGCTGTTGCTGGGCACGACGGTCGTTCACGCCCAGGAACGGAAAATCACCGTGGATACCCGACAGGAGGTGTCGCTCGTGCAGTTTTTCCGTCAGGTAGAAGCCTCCAGCGACTATCTGTTCAATTACAAGGACCAGGATGTGGCGGACATCCGTGTTTCGGTGAAGGTCGCCGACGCCTCGATCCAGGAGGTGATGGATCTGGCATTGGCGCGCACTTCGCTGACCTATACCGTCAAGGGCCGCCATGTCATCATCGGACAGTCCGCAGCGCGGTCTGCCGGAACACCCGGAACCGATTCCCGGCCGGTGGCCCTGACGGGGCGTGTTACCGATGAAAAGGGCATGCCGTTCGTCGGCGTCACGGTCATCCAGGAGGGAACCACCAACGGATGCGTCACCGATGCCGACGGCAACAAGGCCTTTGCCTATGGGGATGCAGAGCCGCAGCCTGCCCGCACCGACCCCACCGAGAGCCTGAACCGCAGCTTGGCCAAGACCGGCGGCACGCCCTTTGCGGCAGAGAAGATCACGGTGGAAATGGACGGTGGGCCGTGGTTCATCCCTGGCAGTGCCGTGAACGAGCTGCGCCGGGAAGCACTGGATGCCTTGCTCAAAAAGCGGGAGGTGCTGCGCCCGTGGCCTACCACCGAGGAGCACGTCGCCGCCCTGCCGCAGCGTACTCTGCCGCCCCGTCGCACCCTGCGCGCCCGGTTCGAGCGCTGGGAGCAGGTGCCGGAACGGGCGCTTGACGGGGTGGAATATCTCATTCTGCCCATTGCGCAGGCCGACCGCGTGCCCCGGGAATGGCGGGCAAAGACCCTTCTGGAGCTGCCCCGGGTCATGTTCGGTGCGCTGGCGCAGGACACCGCCCGCCGCATCGCAGCCACGCAGGACGCGGGCTTTGCCGGGTACGAGGTCAGCAACATCGCCCATCTGCGGCTGTGCCGTGGCTTGCCTATGACCGGCGGCTTCGGGCTGAACATCACCAACAACGTGGCGGCGCAGTTCTATGCAGAGCAGGGGCTTTCCAGCCTGCTCATCCTGCCGGAGGTGAAAGACAGCGATATTGCGTCCATTGCACCCACCCGGAACGGTAAGCCTGTGCCCACCGGCGTAATGATCTACGGCCACATGCCGCTGATGCTTACCCGCGCCTGTCCGCTGCAAAATATCCACGACTGTGCCCACTGCGATAAGACCGGTGTGCTGACCGACCGCAAGGCCAAAAAGTTCCCGGTGCGGTGCGGCCTTGGGGTGCGCACCATCTACAACCCGGTGCCCATCTACATGGGTGATAAGCCCGGCGCACTGGCGGTGGACTACGGCGTGGCCTACTTTACGCTGGAATCCCGCGAGGAGGCGGCGCAGATTCTGGACAGCATCCGCACCCACGCCCCCTTTGAGGGCGAGTTTACCCGCGGCTTATATTTTAAAGGAACGAATTGATGAAAACAGAAAAACGAAACGAGGTTATACGATGGAACCCATCACTGTAAAATATAAGGTACTGGATGCCCGGGCAAAGGTACCCGCCTATGCCACCCCCGGCGCAGCTGCCGCCGACCTGTGCGCTGTGCTGGACGCACCGCTGACCGTTGCCCCCATGCAGCGGGTGCTGGTGCCCACCGGCCTTGCCATCGAGCTGCCGGGTGCCCATAGTGTAGCGCTGGTGTACGCCCGCAGCGGTCTGTCCATCAAGCACGGCCTGTGCATGGCCAACGGCGTGGGCGTGGTGGACAGCGATTACCGCGGTGAACTGAAGGTGCCCATGGTCAATCTGGGGGCCGAGGCTTATACCATCCAGCCCGGCGAGCGGGTGGCGCAGCTGTGCATCGCTCCGGTATACACCGCTGCCTTTGTGCCCGCCGAGGAGCTGGGCGATACCCAGCGCGGTGCGGGCGGCTTTGGCTCTACCGGCCGCTAAAGAAGGGACACGGAGAAAATGAAGGAAAATAACCTGATCTTAGCCTCTGGCAGCCCCCGCAGACGGGAACTGCTCTCCCTGTACACCACCGATTTCACCGTCTGCGTCAGCGATTTTGACGAGAACGCTGCTACCGCCCCCACCCCGGCGCAGCTGGTGGAGAAGCTGGCCATCGGTAAGTGTCTCGCGGTGGCAAAGCAGCACCCGGATGCCGTGGTCATCGGCTGCGACACCGTGGTGGATGTGGATGGCACCGTATTCGGCAAGCCCCACGATGCCGAGGACGCCAAGCGGATGCTGCGCGCGCTCTCCGGCAAGACCCATCAGGTGCACACCGGTGTGTGCATTGCAAAAGGGGACAGGGCGGAGCATTTTGTGGACAGCTGCAAGGTGACCTTTTTCCCGCTGGGGGAGGAGGAAATCGCATTTTATACCGCTACTCCGGAACCTTACGATAAGGCCGGTGCCTATGCCATTCAGGGGCGCGCGGCTCTGTGGCTGGACCGCATCGAGGGCGACTACTACACCATTATGGGGCTGCCGGTCAGCCGCACCGTACAGCTGCTGGAGCATTTTTTGTGAGAAAAATGGAAAAATGATAGAAAACTTGCCGAAACGCTTGAGAAATGAAGCACTTGCGGCTATAATAGAACCGTGTTATTCTGCGCAGGAGGGTCTGTTTACCGCAGACTGTCCGGCATTCTGGGATAGATTTAAGGAACGATCGTAAGGAGAATTGAAACAATGAGTTTTCTGTCAAAGGACGTTGGCATTGATCTGGGTACTGCCAATACTCTGGTCTACATGAAGGGCAAGGGCATCATCATGCGTGAGCCCTCGGTCGTGGCGGTGGACACCAAGACCGACGAAGTGCGCTGCGTGGGCGGCGAGGCAAAGGCTGTTATCGGCCGTACCCCCGGCAGCATTGTGGCAGTGCGTCCCCTGAAAGACGGCGTCATCGCCGATTTCGACATCACGGCCAATATGCTGGAGAACTTCCTCAAAAAGGCCTGCGGCAACAGCATGTTCTCCCGTCCCCGGGTGGTCATCTGCATCCCCTCCGGTGTTACCGAAGTGGAGCGCCGCGCAGTGCGCGAGGCTACCCTGAAGGCCGGTGCCCGTCAGGTGTCTGTCATTGAAGAGCCCATGGCTGCTGCCATCGGTGCAGGTCTGCCCATCAGCGAGCCCACCGGCAGCATGATCGTGGATATCGGCGGCGGCACGGCGGAGATCGCTGTCATCTCTCTGGGCGGTATCGTGGCTTCCCGCAGCGTGCGCATGGCCGGTGATATGTTCGATCAGGCTATCATTGCTTTCATTAAGCGCAAGTACAACCTGCTCATCGGTGAGCGCACCGCCGAGCAGATCAAGATCGAGATCGGCTCCGCCTACCCCATGGACCCCGAAATGACCATGGAGATCAAGGGCCGCAACCTTGTGGACGGTCTGCCCAAGAACATCGTCGTCCACTCCGAGGACGTGCGCGAGGCTCTGCTGGAGTGCCTCGTCAAGATCACCAGCGCCATCAAGGAAACGCTGGAGCGCACCCCGCCGGAGCTGAGTGCGGATATCATCGACCGCGGCATCACCCTGACCGGCGGCGGCGCACTGCTGCGCGGTCTGGATCAGCTGATCCAAAGCGAGACCGGCATCGACGTACACATTGCGGAAGACCCGCTGGACTGCGTGGCTAAGGGTGCCGGTGCGGTGCTGGATCATGTGGATGTCCTGCATGACGTGCTGGACACCGACGGCGGCCACATGTAACACGGGCAAGGCCCACACTTGCGGAAAAAGGCTCTTTTGCGCAGCGTCTGCGCTGATTTCCGCTGCAAACAATGTCTCTTGCGCGGATGGCAGGGCTGTCCGCGCTTTTCTTATGGCATGGCATCCACCCGAAACAGGAGGGTACTCCCTTGAAGGATTTTTTTGACACATGGAAATTTAAGATACTGGTAGCCGTGGCGGTGTTTCTGGTGGGCATTATGGCCTATGCCGGTGCCAACGGACGACTGACTGCTGCCCCGCAGGAACTGCTGGGCGTGGTGCTGATGCCGCTCCAGAAGGTCACATCGGCACTGAGCGGCGGCATTGGATCGGTGTGGGAAAAATACACCAGCATCGATGAGGTCATGGAACAGAACGAACAGCTGGAAGCGGAGAATGCTGAGCTGCGCCAGCAGATCGTGGACTATGACCGCATCAAGGCGGAGAACGAAGCCTACAAGGCGCTGGCCCGCATTCAGGATTCCAACACCGAAGCAAGCTATATTTCTGCCTTTGTGATCGGTCGCGACCCGCTGGATGAGTTCGGAGGCTTTACGCTGGACTGCGGCACGGTGAACGGCGCAGCCGTGAACGATGCCGTGATCAGCGATAAGGGCTATCTGATCGGCATGGTGGTGGAAGCCGACACCACCAGCTGCAAGGTGATGACCATTCTGCACCCCAGCTTCAGCGCTGCGGGCGTGGTATCCCGCACGCGGGAAAACGGCATTATCAATGGCAGCACCGATTATGCCGGTGACGGCCTGTGCGTGCTGACCAATCTGGAACGCGCCACTGAGACGAAGATGGGCGATCAGGTGATCACCACCGGTCTTGGCGGAGTGTTCCCGCCGGATCTGCTGGTGGGAACCGTGCAGAAGGTGGAGCCGGAAGTCAGCGGCAAATCTTCCATTGCAGTGGTGCGCCCGGGTGCAGACCCGCGCACGGTCAAGCACGTATTCGTTATTACCGACTATTAAGGGGGCGCATTTGTATGGAATCACGCCGCATGCGCAGCCGCAGCCAGATCCTGAAATGGGTCTGCTACGCGGTGGCACTGTTTGTGTGCGCGGCACTGCAGACGACCCCCGGCCTGCTCCAGCTGGGGCAGGCAAAGCCGCTGTTCATTCTGCCGCTGTGTCTGGCTGTGGCCGTGTATGAAGGCGAGTTTGCAGGTGCGCTGTTTGGTGCCGTGAGCGGCCTTTTGTGGGACTACACCGCCGGGCGCACCGTGGGTATGCTGGCGCTGGAACTGCTGTTGCTCTGCTTTGCGCTTTCGGTGCTGGTGCAGGTGTATCTGCAGGGCAGCACATGGAACTTTGCGCTCATCAGCACCGGCACGGCCCTTGTGGTGCTCTCGCTGGACTGGCTGTTCTTCTACTACATGCCCGGCTACAGCTGGGCGCTGAGCCGCTGGCTGACCTTTGTGCTGCCTTCGGCCATGATGACGCTGGTGCCGTCGCTGATGCTGTTCAGTCTGGTGCGGCACATTTACAGCGCATTCAAAATCGACAACGGCGTAGTCTGAACCGCCGGAGGAAACGCGGATGAACCAAAACGAACGAAAAACCGTTGCGCGCCGGATGATCCTGCTCATTGCAGTGGCATGTGTTATCATGGGCCTGTACGTGATGCGGCTGATCTTTCTGCAGCTGGTCAACGGCGACGACTTCAAGGCCAAGGCCACCAACACCACCGACTATAACTTTACGGTCACGGCGGCCCGCGGCGATATCGTGGACAGCGCCGGGCGGCGCATTGCCACCACAACCACCAGCTACAATGTGGTCCTCAACAAACTGCTGATGGGCGACCGGGATCTGGATACCATGCTGCAGCAGATCGTGGAGCTGCTGCGTGCGAATGGCGAGAGCTGGAATGATACGCTGCTGATCGGTCAGGCGGACGCAGCAGGCAATTACGCCTTTACGGACGATGACACGTCCACCAGCGACCAGAAGCAGCTGGCAGACATGAAGGAAACGCTTGGTCTGCAGCAGTACGCCACCGCCAACGATGTAATGGAAATGCTGGTGGAAAAGAACGATCTGCAGGATTTTTCGCCGGAATGGCAGCGTGTGCTGGCCGGCATCCACTACGAGATGGACCGGCAGGCGTTCTCCAATGTGAACAATTTTGTCATGGCGGAGAACGTGAGCACCCTCGCGGTGGCCACCATCAAGGAGCACAGCCTGCAACTGCCAGGTGTGGAGATCGTGGAAACCAGCGCCCGCAGCTACGACCAGAGCGATATCATCCCGGCGGTGCTGGGCCGTGTGGGCAAGATCACGGCGGAAAAGTGGAAGGTGACTGATTCCAACGGTCAGGTGACCTATCCGCTGCGGGAAAAAGGCTATAACATGAACGATGTTCTGGGCATTTCCGGCCTGGAATCCGTTTATGAGGACGAGCTGCGCGGCAAGGACGGCGTGGAGACCATCACCCGCAATTCGGACGGCGTGATCGTGGATACAAAGCTCACCACTGTGCCGGAGCCGGGCCATACCGTGCAGCTGACCATTGACAGCAACTTCCAGCGTGCCGTGGACAAGGCACTGGCGGACAACATTGATATGATCAACCGCGTGTACAATACCGGCACCATGAAAGCTGCCGCCGGTGCGGTGGTGGTGCTGGACGTGAAGGACGGCAGTGTGCTGGCTGCTTCCAGCTATCCCAGCTATGACCAGAACCTGTATGCCGCTAACTACAGCGAGTACAGCTCCGACCCGAGCCTGCCGCTGTTCAACCGCGCATTGCAGGGCCTGTATACGCCGGGTTCTACCTTCAAGCCCGCCGTGGCGGTGGCTGCACTGGACAGCGGCCTCATCAACCAGTATTCTACCGTTTACTGCAACGGCGTGTACAACTACTTCAAGGATTACCACCCCCGCTGTACCCGCCATGGCCACAGCGGCAACATCGATGTGGTAACGGCCATCAAGTGGAGCTGCAACATCTTCTTCTATGATGTTGGCCGCCGCCTGACCAGCGATGTGTACGATGCCTATGCCTACAAGCTGGGTCTTGGCCAGCGCACCGGTGTGGAGGTGAGCGAGGCCGTGGGCCGTCTGACCACCAAGAGCGACTCCAACTATATGGCATCGCTGGATGTGCAGGCCGCCATCGGTCAGGGCAACACGGTGGTCTCGCCCATCCAGCTGGCTACCTACGCGGCAACGCTGGCCAACAACGGCACCCGTTACCGCACCCATTTCGTCAAGGCCATTCTGGACACCAACACCGGCGAGGTGCTCAGCGAGACCAAGCCCGAGGTCATGGATGTGATCGAAGGCACCGGCAACACCTTTGAGCTGGTGCGGCAGGGCATGAAGCAGGTGCCCAGCACCATCAGCGGCAAAATTTCCAGCTATCCGGTGCCGATCGCCTGCAAGTCCGGTACACCTCAGCGCAGTGAGACCTATGCGCCCGGTAAGCACTATCTGAACGCCATGATGGTGGCTTACCTCCCGGCGGATGATCCGCAGATCGCCATTGGCATTAGCATTGAGTACGGAGGCTATGGTGCCCGTACCGGTGATCTGGTGGTGGACATTGCAAATGCCTATTTTGCCCTGAAGGATGGCAGCCTTGCCCAGCAGGCCGAAGCGGAAAAGGAAGCCGAGCAGGCCCAGCAGGAAGATCAGGCGCAGACCACTGACCCAGCACAGGCCGCTGCAGGCCAGGCCACCGGCAATGCCGCAGCCCAGCCTGCACAGATGACACCCGCCGCAGACACCGCTGCGCCGGAAACGGCAGCAGAAGGGGAAGCCCAGCCTGCCGTGCAGGACGAGCAGCAGCCCGCCGCAGACACCGAGCAGAACCCCGATGCCATTGCGCCGGAGAACTGAAAACGGGAGACAAAACCGACACGGGAAAGGGCACTGCAGCGGGGTTTTGAATGGAAACATCCCTGAAAAGAAAACAAAATTGAATATTCTGTATAAAAACCAGTTGTAAAAGATTGGATTTTGTGATATCATTTCAACCGAAGGACTTTTTACAAGTGGGTCCGCATCGTGAAGAAAGAGGAGAGGGTAACGGATGACGATTGCACTCATTGCGCATGACTCCAAAAAGGAGCTGATGGTTCAGTTTTGTACGGCGTACTGCCGCATCCTGAGCCAGCATAAACTGGTAGCGACCGGTACCACCGGTAAACTGATTGCAGAAGCTACCGGCTTACAGGTGCAGCGCTTTCTGGCCGGTGTGCAGGGCGGCGACCAGCAGATCGCATCCCGCATCGCCTGCAATGAGATCGACCTGTTGCTGTTCTTCCGTGATCCCATCAACGCAAAGCCCAGCGAACCCAACGAAATGACACTGCTGCGCCTGTGCGATGTGCACAACATCCCCATGGCCACCAACATTGCCACTGCCGAGGTACTGATCCACGGCTTGGAGCGCGGCGATCTGGATTGGCGCGATATCGTGCATCCCCAGAACTGACAAAACGATTTGGAATGGTTCCGCGTGCGCTGCGCCATATTCAGCGGAAATTATATTGATAATGCGAAAATCGGGAGCATCTGCGGATGTTCCCGATTTTCATTTTCACGGGAATGGGGTCCGAACCGCAGAATGCATTTCTGCCGCCATGCGGCTGTTTCCGCAGGAAGCAAAAACAGCAGATGCCGTGTGCCACAGCGGCCTTGCCTGTGAAAAAAAGAATTCCGGAAAATCCGCAGATTTTCCGGAATTCTAATATAAAAATAATGTTTCCGCTGAATATGGCCAGAGTGCAACGGAGGCCATTTGAAACGTACGGTTAAACTTTAAAATCCTCGGCCATCTCCGCCACATCTTCCGGGGCAAAATCGCCCAGCGGCAAGATCAGCCGTGCCAGCGTTTCCTGCGGCAGAGCTGCAAGAATCGTGCTGTCATCACTGCCGGTGCCTGCGGGCGGGCAGACGGTGTGCACGCCTTCTGCACCGGTCTCCACCCGGGCACGGTGAGTGGTTGCCACATATTTCATCCCAAGCTTGTCTGCAGCCGTCAGCAGAGCGGCAAACAGCGGCGTGCCGCCTTCGCCCAGAACGTCTGCGTCCTGCCCGGCCAGTGCTTCGGCGTTCAGCACGATGCACTCGATGCCAAGGGCCTCTGCTGCCTTTTTGGCGTTTTCCGCATCGGCGGTCTGTTCTGCTGCCAGCCGCACGGCAGCGCCCGCCACGGCAAAGCCCTGCTGCTGTAAAATGCGCACAGCTACGGCGCATTCTCTGCTGCCGTCCATCTGCACCAGAACCTTATCCTGACTCTCGTAGGTGTCGAACCCACTGCCGGGCAAAAATGTGTCGCTCATGTTCCCTGCCTCCCGCCATGTGCTTTGCTTTGGGCCACGGCCAGCTGGTCGCAGCGTTCGTTCTCCGGGTGGCCTGCGTGGCCCTTGACCCAGATGTAGGTGATCTTGTGCCGGGCTTCCTGCTCCAGTGCCTGTGCCCAGAGGTCCGGGTTCAGGGCAGGCGAGCCATCTGCTTTTTTCCAGCCCCGGCGCTGCCAGTTTTTGGCCCAGCCCTTCTGAAGCCCGTTGATGACATACTGGCTGTCGGAGCACAGCCGTACCTCGCACGGCTCCTTGAGCTGGCGCAGTGCTTCGATAAAGGCTGTCAGCTCCATGCGGTTGTTGGTGGTGCTGTCGTCGCCGCCGCTCAGCTCTTTTTCGTAAACTTTGCCGTTAAAACGGTAGCGCAGCACGGCACCCCAGCCGCCCGGGCCGGGATTGCCGCTGCATGCGCCGTCGGTGTACACTTCGACCTGCTTCATGCGGTTCTCCTTCTAAAATGAGTTGCTTCTATTTAGCGCTATTTTCCGGCTTCTGTCAAGTGCGAATGTATATTCCGTGCCGGAGCTGCCAAACCTTGGAATTGACAAAAACGCCGGGAAATACTATACTTATCCTAACAAAATGCGTATAGGGGCGCACCGCAGGCGTGTGCCCGGGCGTTCCAACAGAAAAGCCACGGTCGCATCGAGCAGATGGACCTATCTGGCACAAAACCTCTTACGGAACAGGCAGCGGTTTGCAAAAAACACGCTGAGAAATAAATTCTATACGGTGCATCCAACGGAAGCCGATGCGATTTTTCAAGGTGCTTCCCATGCACAGCGCGGCTGTTCCCACAAGCGGGGACGGCCTGCGCTGTAATTATTTTGGAGGTCAGAATGGCACAGTCGAAAGAAAATACCAATAATTCCGCACGCAGCAAGGCAGCAGCTGCTGCTCAGAGCACCGGCGCACCCGCCGCGCAGACGGGCGAAAAGCGCCCCCGCACCACCCGCCGCCCTTATTATAACCGTCGGCCCCGCCGCCCGCAGCAGCCCAGAGAGGCCGCTGTGCCCATCCACATCTACCCGCTGGGTGGTCTGGGCGAAGTGGGCAAGAACATGACCGTGTACGAGTGCAACGGCGACATGATCATCGTGGACTGCGGCCTTGTGTTCCCGGACAGCGACATGTACGGCGTGGATATGGTCATCCCGGACTTCACCTTTGTGGTGCAGAACAAGGATAAGATTAAGGGCCTGCTCATCACCCACGGCCACGAAGACCACATCGGCAGCATCCCGTATCTGCTGCAGAAACTTGACCTGCCCATCTATGGCACCCGCCTGACCTGCGGCCTGATCCGCAACAAGCTGGAGGAGTTCGGTCTGGCAGGCAGGACCAAGTTCGTGGAGATCACCCCCAGACAGAAGATCAAGCTGGGCTGCTTTACCATTGAGCCCATCCATGTGAACCACTCCATCCCGGATGCGGTGGCCTTTGCCATCGACAGCCCGGCTGGCACCATCATCCAGACCGGCGACTTCAAGATCGATTACACTCCGCTGGCCTGCGGCGTCACCGACCTGTCCACATTGGCCGAGTACGGTCAGCGCGGCGTGCTGGCCCTGCTGAGCGATTCCACCAACTCCGAGCGTCCGGGCTTTACCGCCACTGAGCAGAAGGTGGCTGCAGGCGTGCGCAATCTGTTCGCCCGTGCCCGCAACAAGCGGATCATCATTGCCACCTTTGCTTCCAACATCTACCGCGTGCAGCAGATCATCGATCTGGCTGTGGAGGATGGCCGCAAGGTGGCCTTCAGCGGCCGCAGCATGGTGAACAACACCGCTATGGCGCAGGAACTGGGCTATATGCACATCCCGGAGGGCACCCTCATCAGCGTGGATGAGCTGAACCAGTATCCTCCGGAGCAGGTAGTGCTCATTACCACCGGCAGCCAGGGCGAACCCTTGAGCGCCCTTTCCCGTATGGCATCCTGCAGCCACCGTCAGGTGCGCGTGGGCCCCGGCGACTTCATTATCATTTCGGCAAATCCCATTCCCGGCAACGAGAAGAGCGTGACCAAGATCGTCAATGGTCTGCTGCTGCTGGGTGCAGAGGTCATTTACGAGAGCATGTACGATGTGCATGTTTCCGGCCACGCCTGTCAGGAAGAGCAGAAACTCATGCTCACCCTGACGAAGCCCAAGTATTTCCTGCCGGTGCACGGCGAGTACAAGCAGCTCAAAAAGCATGCCCTCACCGCTGCCAGCCTTGGCATCCCTACCAGCAACATTCTGATCGCGGAGAACGGTTCCAATGTCATTCTCAGCCAGGACGAGATAAAGCTGGGCGAGCCTGTCACCGCCGGTGCAGTGATGGTGGACGGCCTTGGCGTGGGCGACGTGGGCAATGTGGTCCTGCGCGACCGCAAGCACCTGTCCGAGGACGGTCTGGTCATCATTGTGGCCACCGTGGACAGCAAGACCGGCAAGGTGCTGGCCGGCCCGGACCTTGTGAGCCGTGGCTTTGTGTATGTGCGCGAGAACGAGAGCCTGATGGACGGTGCACAGAGCATCGTAGAAAATGCGCTGGACCGCTGCGTGGATGAACATGTGCGCGACTGGAACAGCGTCAAGACCCGCGTGCGCGAGGCACTGAGCAGCTATATCTATCGGCGCACCAAGCGCAGCCCGATGATCCTTCCCATCCTGATGGAGGTCTGATCCGGGCACGCTGCCGCAAACAATGCGGCGGAAGGCAGGAGATTTGATGAAACAAAAACCAAGATGGACATTGGAGATGCTCACCGCCAGTCTGGCCGTGCTGTGCGGCCTGCTGGTGCTGGTGCTGCTGATCCAGCGGCCCACGGCATGGCTGGCGCTGCTGGCACTGGTGGTGCTGTGGGGCGTTGTGGTGGTGCTGTTCCGCTGCCAGCTGCGCAAGTGGGTGGCCCGGTGGATGTGCGGCGGCAGCTTTGAAGGCTCCAAGCTGCAGTTCAGTCTGGAGCCGCTCTCTCAGCCGGCCGCGCTGCTTTCCGGTGAGACGGTGCTGTGGTACAATGCACAGTTCCGCACCCGCCTGCTGAACGGACAGGATGCGCTGGTGAACCGCGTGCAGAAGGTGCTGCCCGGCCTTGATCTGCAGCAGTGCCGCAAGCAGGAGGGCCAGCTGCTGACCCTCGCGGACGGCATGTGGAGCGTACACAGCTCCACGGTGCCCGGCGATGCGGAGAGCATGACCCTGCTGGTGCTGAACGAGGAGACCGCCCTGCGCAAGGTGGAGGCGGAATACAAAGCCAGCCGTCCGGGCTATCTGGTGTTTCTGGTGGACGGCTACGACGATGTGTTCGGTGACATGCTGGACAGCGAGCGTGCCCGCCTGCTGGAAGGCATCAACCGCACGCTGGAGGATATGATCGGCCGGGGCAGCGGCTTTTTGCGCCGTGTGGCCAGCGGCCGCTATATCGCTGTGGTGGAAGAGCGCCAGATGGAGCAGTTCGCAAACCGCGGCTACGATGTGCTGGACAAGATCCGTGCGCTGGATCCCAGCGTGAACCTTTCGCTGTCCATCGGCATTGGCCGCGGGGCCAAGACCCTGCGGGAAGCCCAGGATATGGCCGTGCAGGCGCTGGATATGGCGCAGGGCCGCGGCGGCGATCAGGCCGCTGAAATGACACCGGACGGCTTTACGTTCTACGGCGGCGTGAGCCACGGCGTGGAAAAGCGCAGCAAGGTGCGCAGCCGCATCGTGGCCGATCAGCTGGTGAAGCTGATCAAGGAAGCAGATCATGTAGTCATTATGGGCCACCGCATGAGCGATCTGGATGCCATCGGCTCCGCCGAGGGCGTGCTGCGCATCTGCAAAATATGCGATGTCCCGGCGGTGATCGCGGTGCGGCGTGACGCTACCCTTGCGGGCAGCCTGATCGATGCATTGTGCCGTGCAGGCCAGAAGGACGACTTTATCGACCCGAAGGACGCACTGCCCATCATCTCCAAGCGCACCTTGTGCATCGTGGTGGATACATATCAGGTGGGCCTTGTGGAAAGCAAGGATATTCTGGAAAAATGCGGCAAGGTAGCCGTGATCGACCACCACCGCAAGGGCGTGGGCTACATCGAGAACCCGGCGCTGGTCTGCCATGAGCCGTATTCTTCCTCGGCCAGTGAGCTGGTCACGGAGCTTTTGCAGTACGTGGGCGAGCGCGACGACAAGCCCAACCGTGTGGAGGCCGAGGGCCTTTTGTCCGGCATCATGCTGGATACCCGCGATTTTACCCTGCACACCGGTGTGCGTACCTTTGAAGCTGCCGCTGCGCTGCGCCGCTATGGCGCGGAGACGGAGCGGGTGCGCCAGCTGTTCGATGTGACCATGGTGGAGTACAATGCCAAGGCTGATCTGGTGGAAAAAGCACGCATGTACAAAAATTGCGCGATCTCCGTCAGCGGCGAGGTGGCACCGGAAGCCCGCGTGGCCATTGCACAGGCGGCAAACGATCTGCTGACCATTCAGGGCGTGGATGCCAGCTTTGTGGCAGTGCAGGTGGGCACAGGCGTGAACATCTCGGCCCGCAGTCTGGGTGCCGTGAACGTGCAGGTGGTCATGGAATCTTTGGGCGGCGGCGGCCACCAGACCATGGCAGCAGCACAGCTCAAGCATATCACGCCGGAAGCAGCCCGTGCCCGCATCGAAGGTGCCATCGACAAATACTATGCATCGCAGAAAAAGGGCGATGTAGAAGGAAAATAAACGGAACAGAGAGGATCACACCCATGAAACAGTACGATTACCTGATCGTTGGTGCCGGCCTTTATGGCGCGGTCTTTGCACAGGAAGCAAAAAAGGCAGGCAAGAAGTGCCTTGTGATCGATAAGCGCAGCCACATTGCAGGCAATATCTACACGGAGCCGGTGGAGGGCATCAACGTCCACCGCTACGGTGCACATATCTTCCATACCAACAACAAGGCTGTGTGGCAGTATGTGAACCAGTTTGCAGAGTTCAACCGCTACACCAACAGCCCGGTGGCAAACTACCACGGCGAGATCTACAACCTGCCCTTCAATATGAACACCTTTAATAAGATGTGGGGCGTTGTTACCCCTGCCGAAGCCAAGGCCAAGATCGAAGAGCAGAAGAAGGAAGCAGGCATCACCGACCCGCAGAATCTGGAAGAGCAGGCCATCAGCCTTGTGGGCACCGATATCTACGAAAAGCTTATCAAGGGCTACACCGGCAAGCAGTGGGGCCGCCCCTGCACCGAACTGCCGGCCTTCATTATCAAGCGTCTGCCGGTGCGCTTCACCTACGACGACAACTACTTCAACGCACTGTATCAGGGCATTCCCAATGGCGGCTACACTGCCATGGTGGAAAAAATGCTGGACGGCACCGAGGTGCGGCTGAATGTGGACTATCTGGCCGACCGCGAAAATCTGAACGCTCTGGCCGAGAAGGTGGTCTACACCGGCCCGGTGGATGCCTACTTTGGCTACAAGCTGGGTGCTCTGCAGTACCGCAGCGTCCGCTTTGAGACCGAGGTGCTGGACACCGACAACTATCAGGGCAACGCGGTGGTCAACTATACCGATGCGGAAACTCCCTACACCCGCATCATCGAGCACAAGCACTTTGAGTTCGGCACCCAGCCCAAAACGGTCATCAGCCGCGAGTACAGCGCTGAGTGGAAGAAGGGCGACGAGCCGTACTACCCCGTCAATGACGAGAAGAACGGTGCCCTGTATGCCGAGTACAAGAAGCTGGCCGATGCGGAGCCGGACGTGATCTTTGGCGGCCGTCTGGGCGAGTATAAGTACTATGACATGGACAAGGTCATTGAGGTAGCTCTGGACGTGGCCGCAAAGGAACTGAAATAAGAAAACTCCTTCCGTCATCACTTGCGTGATGCCAGCTGTTCCCCTTCTGGCACTTTGTGCCACCTCCCCCGGCCGGGGGAGTCTGTCTCAAAGAAGGAGCCTCTGGCGAAAAGGACAAGCCTTCGGTTTTGCCAAAGGCCCCATCTCAGAGGGGGCTGTCTGCGAAGCGGACTGGGGGAGTTCACTTGAGGATAATGCTGCAATGCGCGCTTCCTCTTGCTCAAAAGCGACAAATGCGCTATACTATAAACACAACAACTGCACCGGTTTTCCGGTGAGAAGTGAGGGATAACATCATGAAAGTGATTCTCAAGCAGGATATCAAGGGCATTGGCAAGAAGGACGAGATCCACGAGGTCTCCGACGGCTACGCCCGCAACTATCTGTTCCCGCGCAAGCTGGCCGCTGTGGCAGATGCCAGCGCTGTGAACGTTGCCCGCAGCAAGGAAGCTGCTGCCGATTTCCACGAGGCTGAGACCGTAGCTGCTGCCAAGGATCTGGCCGCAAAGATCGAGGGCAAGACCGTGACCATCAAGGCCAAGGGCGGTGCATCCGGCCGTCTGCACGGCAAAGTCACCGGCAAGGAAGTTGCCGATGCTTTGGCTCAGCTGGCAGGCGCACCCATCGATAAGAAGAAGATCGAGCTGGAGACCAAGGACATCAAGGATGCCGGTGTGTTCAACGGCAAGGTCCGTCTGCACGTTGGTGTGGTCGCTTCTTTCAAGATCATGGTGGAAGTGGAACAGGCCTGATTTTTCTGCCATCTGCGCCCCCTCACAGCAGGGGGCGCTTTTTGGCTTTTCAGCGAAATGATGCAAAAGGATAAACTACCATGCCGAACGAACGACATTATTCCAATGAACTGAATCTGGAAAGCGTGGGCATCAACCTGCCCTACAACATGCAGGCAGAGCAGAGCGTGCTGGGTGCGGTGCTGCTCAAACCGGAAACGCTCACCGACTTGGTGGAGATCATCCGGCCGGAGATGTTCTACACCCGGCAGAATGCGCAGATCTACTCCGAAATGCTGCGCCTGTTCACCGCCGACCAGACCATCGACTTTGTGACGTTGCTGGACGCTGTTATCTCGGACGGCGTGTTCCCCAGTGCCGACGAAGCAAAGGTGTACCTGACCGGCCTTGCCGAGACGGTGCCCAGCATTTCCAACGTGAAGGCCTATGCCCAGATCGTGCAGGAAAAGTATCTGGTGCGCCAGCTGATGGGCGTTGCAAAGGACATCCTGCAGGATGCCGGAGATGAGCCGGATGCCGACCTGCTGCTGGAAAACGCGGAGCAGCGCATTTATGAGATCCGCTCCGGCCGCGATTCCAGCGCACTGACACCGCTTTCCTCCAGCATGGTGGAGACCCTGACCAACCTGCAGAAGATCAGCGGCCCGGATGCGGACAAATACAAGGGCATCCCCACAGGCTTCCGCCTGCTGGATACGGTGCTCACCGGTCTTGGCCGCGGCGACCTCATCATCCTTGCGGCCCGCCCCGGTATGGGCAAGACCAGCTTTGCGCTGAACATCGCCACCCGCGTGGCCATGCAGCAGAAGGTGCCGGTGGCCATCTTCAGCCTGGAAATGACCAAGGAGCAGCTCACCAACCGCATCCTGTCCGCCGAGGCCGGCATCGACAGCCAGGCTTTCCGCACCGGTGCCCTGCGCGCCGAGGACTGGGAGTATCTGGCGCTGGCCACTGAAAAACTCCACGATGCACCGATCTATATGGACGATACCTCCGGCATCACCATCACCGAGATGAAGGCCAAAATCCGCCGGGTGAACCAGGACCCCACCCGCCCCAACGTAGGTCTGATCGTCATCGACTATCTGCAGCTGATGACCACCGGCCAGCGCACCGAGAACCGCGTGCAGGAGATCAGTTCTATCACACGGAACCTCAAGATCATGGCCAAGGAAATGAACGTGCCCATCATTGCCCTGAGCCAGCTGTCCCGTGCGGTGGAAAAGCAGGGCAACAACTCCAGCCACCGGCCCCAGCTGTCCGACCTGCGTGATTCCGGTTCCATCGAGCAGGACGCCGACTGCGTCCTGTTCCTGTACCGCGATTCCTATTACGCCAGCCAGAACCCCGACGGTGCCGAGGTGGATGCCGACACGGCCGAGTGCATCGTGGCCAAGAACCGCCATGGTGAGACCAGTACCGTGCCGCTGGGCTGGGACGGTGCCCACACCCGCTTCATGGATGTGGATTTCAAGCGCTGAACCGATGAAAAACGAGAAAGACTGCCGGGCTGCGGTGCGGGATTTCTGCCTGCAGAACCGGCTTTTGTGTCCGGGGCAGCCGCTGCGGCTGGCGGCGGCGGTTTCCGGCGGGGCCGACAGCATGGCGCTGCTGCTCCTGTTGCGGGTGCTGCAGCCGGAGTTCGGCTACACCCTCTCAGCCTGCCATGTGAACCACGGCCTGCGCGGCGCCGCCGCCGATCGGGACGAAGCCTTTGTGCGGCAGGCCTGCGGGGCACTGGGGGTGCCGCTGCGGGTGTTCCACGCGGCAGAACTGGCCGACACGGTGGATGCGCCGCCGCCCCACGCCGGGGAGGACTGGGCTCGCCGCCTGCGCTATGCCTGCTTTGAACGCCTGTGCGAAGAGGGGATAGATGCCGTGGCAACGGCCCATACTGCAAATGACCAGGCCGAAACGCTGCTGCTGCGGCTGGCCCGGGGCACCGGGCTGCACGGCGCGGCAGGCATCCGGCCCCGGCGCGGGTGTTATCTGCGGCCGCTGCTCTGCCTGAACCGGGCCGACACTGAGGCGGTCTGCCGGGCGGCCGGGCAGACATGGGTCACCGATGAGACGAACGAGACGGACGCCTACGCCCGCAACCGACTGCGCCGGGCGGCACTGCCTGCTTTGCAGAGCACGAACGAGGCGGCGACGGAAAATCTGGCCCGCTTCTGCGAGAAGGCGGCGCAGGCCGACGCCTACTTTGCCCAAAAGGCCGAAGCGCTGCTGATGGATGCCCGCCTGTCGGACACGGACCCCGTGTGCTGGCGGCTGGAGCCGCTGGCGGCAGCGGATGCGCCCATTCTGGAAACGGCCCTGCACCGTCTGGCGGCCCCGGTGCGGGACCCGGAAGAAAAATATATCCGGCTGTTGGCGCAGCTGGTGCAGCAGGGCAGCGGAGCCGTGCAGCTGACCGGGAAGGTCCGCTTCTGCGCGGCAGATGGGGTGCTCCGGCAGGAAACACAGGCCGAATCCGCCGGCTGGGACGCCGATGCGGCGGCCGCATTTACCGCAGCCCTGCAGGCCGGAAAACCGGCCCGGATGCCTCTGCCGGGGGGCAAAACCCTGACTGCACGGGTGTTCCCGGCGGATTTTGAAGAAAAAATACAAGTCGTTCATAAAAAAGACTTAAAAAATCGGGCGG
>OGCO01003419.1_pt1 | contig 18685 bp, 15 predicted proteins | sample 1570171 | NCBI WGS metagenome assembly OGCO01 (sample SAMEA4370583, study PRJEB24528) | human gut metagenome | reverse complement strand
GGATTTCCCTTGTTTCATAAGGAGTTAGCCCATATTCTTCGTTCATATCCATTCCATTCCCTTCCTATTCTTCACTTTTGTTTCTCGCTCTGCTTTTGTAAACATTATGCTTGTTCTTGCACTGCGGGCTGCAAAATACAGTGCTTGGTCTGCTTGCAATAAAGGCTTTCGCACAATGTTTGCAAAGCTTAACCGGGGTTTCGCTGTCTGTCAGCATAAAGCTGAACATCATCTGAATCCCAAGCATAAGGGAGTGGAAATCCCAGATAATCGTTGGCTTGTCAAGCAGTGCAATCCGGTAAGTTGGTGCAATACCGCCAAAGGCTGTCATTCCTTCCTGCATCAGAAGTCTTTGATCTGGTGTCATATCATCGTAATCTTCGTAAAAAATAACAGAAGTCAGGAAAGTGAACGCCAAATCAATAAATTGCTGTTTCATCCATTCGTATGGCTCGGCATATTCTCTTTGAAAGCTCATATTGACTGCCATTGGCTTATCGCTCATGGTCATAGCAAGCGCCATCATCACACGGTTATTCTGTATGTTCCACATGGATTCTACACCACGCTTGACCACATCCGGATTGTGAAATGGAAAGAACAGATAGATGCAGATAATCCTTAGTGGACATGGTTTCTTCTTTGATAAAGTGATTTTTCGACAGATAAACTGCTTCATAGTCCATAAATGTTGGTGTGGTCGGCAAAGCTGTCATAAGACCAAGCAAACCATACTTTACTGCAAATTGTCCAATAGCTTTTTGTATCTCCTGTGGAGTTTTGCCCTGCGATTCCATTCGTCCGATATTGATAGCGTCTAAGACAATCTGCTGATACTCTGCCAGCGGATCATAAATACCCGGTTGTGCCGTCTTGGTGGGCGTGAGATACAGAGTTCCGTCCTCTGCCGCCCTCCATTCATATTCACTATATCGCACCCAATTAGAACTGGTTCGTTCAAAAAGGTTCTTCATAATAAAAAACCCTCCGTCATGTATTGTAACCTAAATAATTTCAATTTATATTACCGATTATACTATTGCTTTTCTTCAGAATCAATCTCCGTCATATTTTCTTCTAAAAAATCTTTCTCCAATAAGGTGTCATTGGCTGCTGCTTTTCTGCCTTATCCCAAAGTGCAGGAAGCAGCTTTTTTCGTATCTTTTTGAGCATTGTGCCACGCACCTTGCGGATGTTCCGGTCGCTTTGATTCCGTATTTTAGCGATCCTTGTTGAGCTAAACAGCCGGACAGCGCAAAGAAAGAGCAGTTCCTTGTGCTCTGCATTCAATTCCCAGAGTATTTTGGATAGGTATTCTTCCGTTACAAGTTCATGGATGTCGTAAGGACAGTAGAAAATGGAATCTATGAAATCACCTTTGCGTTCCAGCTTGGACAACACATCGTTGAGAGTGTCGGGAAAGTACAGCCCGCCCTCGGCTGCTCCATAGTCAAGGGGAACATCGTCACCACCTCGGAACAGCTCGTGATAGCGCTCTTTTCGCTGGCGGTTGGCATCCAGACGGTCATACCACGCAACGAGATTTTCAAAATCCAAGATGGTACGGGCGGAGTCCTCTAATCGTTTCAGAGCCTGCGCCCGAAGCTGCTGTCAGAAGAAATTGAAGCAGTAAAAAAGTATCTGGCACATGAGTATCAAATTTACACAGAAGTCACATCTACCCGCGCGGGAAAAAACTGAACGAAAGCATATTTCAGGAAAAGAAACAACTGTCTGAGGAAGCGGTCAAAGCAATCAGCGAGACGATTACCGAACAGCAAAAGCAGATGGAAACAATGCGACAGCAGTTGGAGCAGCAGCGAGGGCAAGATAACTCTCTTGGAGCGGAAACACCGGGTATGGGAGACGATGGGCTGATCGGACATCAGGTAAGTCTGGATCGGAAACTTGGCTTGCTTGCTTCCGCCCAGCAGGGACTCACCGGGGTCAACTCTGCCATCAATGCACTGGCTGAGCAATACCCAACTCTTTATTCCTATGCGTCCATGCAGCATTTTCAGCAGGATATTTTTGACGCAGAAGAACACTTACAAGCGGCGAAACGGTTGTACAACTCTAATGTATCTTTGTATAACCAGAGAATTAACACATTTCCTTATCTGCTTTTAGCAAAACTTCATGGTATGAAAGAAGCGAAGTTTTATACTGTGGAAGAAAAGAAAAAAAACTTTAAGGTGCAGTTTTGAGAAGAAAGGAAAAAAGATGTATAAAAATGGTGGAACAAAATATCAGCGGTGTCAAGCTGGAACAGTTGCGACAGAACGCTGTTAAAAAGCATAAGATTCTGCGGAAGCTGCTCCCGGTGTGCCTGATTTTATTTATAGGATTGACACTGGTAAAAAACCGATTTTTGTTTGTCTCTATCAGCGAATATGGCTTTGGAGACCCAGCAACTCAGGGGGCCTTTTGGGGTCTGATCGGAGGCATGATGCTCAGTGTGATTTTTGCGGGTGCTGTTTTTGGTTTTTACTATATGCTGGTCTATAAAAAAGCTTATGACCTCTTTTGTATCAATTTCAAAAACAAATATGTGTTGGACACTCTCCGACAACTGCCGGATTTTTCCGAACTGCGCTACAATGCAGGAGGCGGTCTTTCTTATGAGGAAATGAACCGTTTAAAGTTAATCCCCGGAGGCCAGTCGGTCTTTTATCAATCGTCGGATGAACTGTCCGGCAAGCTAGATGGAGTCCCCTTCCGGGCTGTCAATGTCTGCACTGGCGAAAAAGTTTCCGCAAGAAGTTCTACCCCCAAAATTCTATTTGAGGGACAGGTCATAAAATAGGGTAGGGAAGCTCGCACTTCCCGTACCCTTATTTTTTTGTGCTTTTTGCGATAGAGGCGATTATGCGCCTGTTTAGTTGCCTTCGGTAGTACTGCCGCCGCCTTCGCTGCCGCCGCCGGTGCTGCCGCTGGCATCTCCGCCGCCTTCAGATTCAGAGCCGGTGTTGCCGCCGGTGGTGTTATTGAAGGTGTAGATAGGTCTATTGGTCCTATTTTCGTAAGCCCAATCCGAGCCGGGCGAGCCATACCTAAACCAAAGATAGTATCCTGCGCCTGCTTCAAAGTCGCTCTTGTTGAAGGTTACCGAATACTTGCCATTCTCCCCACGAGTAGCATCTTTTTTAATTTTTGCATTGTCAATGTCGGTTGTTGTTGTGACACTTGTCTTTGCCAATGCCACCTCGACCGTGGCATTTTTCGGCATATTCTGTGTTTGGATGGTGAATGTTGCCGAATCATCAGCATGCTCCACTCCTGTAAATGCGGGTGTGAGTACATCTACCGTCATATCATCACCCAGCTTCAATGTGTTGTCGGTCGGCAGATACCAGCCGGGATTGCCTTCCTCCTGGGTTTTCAACACAAATCCGCTTGTGTTAATGGAAATATTCGGCAATGTCCCTTTTTTGAATGGATATGGGGAGTTCTCGCTCCATACGCCGCCTATAGCGCCGGTTGTAACGGAAACAGTCACATTCAGTACATCGCCGCTCTTTTCAACCTTATCCACGGTGATAGTCCTGAACGAGACTTCGCCAGCATTAGACTCTGTATTACTATTAGCCATCGTTACACAGTTGTTGGGCACGGATGTGATTGCATTAGCACCATTCAGGGTAATCGGAACAACGCCTGTGAATTTTGTAGCGCCTGTGGAGGAAGGTGTACCATCGCTTATAGCCTTAAATTGAGGGGCACCGCTCGGTAGGGTTGCGCTGATCGGTGCGCCGATGGTAGCGGAGTAGTCAAGTGTGCCGATTACATGGTCGTTCTGAGAATTCTTTACTTTTGCCGTGAAGGTAACTGGCGTCGGCGTTGTCGTTCCGTCTGCTATCTTCGCGCCATAACCATAATGATAACCATTACTGTCTTTATCACTCTCGTCCGTATTCCCGATAGTGACCTTATCGAAGCCGCTGACTGACCACTCTATTGATACGCCCACACTGCTGTTCGGAACAGAATAGTAGCCATTGTACAGCCAATAAGCATAACCCGGTTTCAGCGGCTGCATGTGTGAGGAATACGCATAGTCACCCTTGTCTGGATTGAGTAACTCATTTTTTACCTGCTGCAGGATATACGCATCCGTGGTGGTGTTTGTGCCCTTAGGCGCGCTGTCAGCCAGCTCCTTGGCAGCTTTCGTAGCCGCTGTCAGCTCTGCTGTCAGGTTGTTGCATTCTGCTTGAGATGCGAATGCCGTAGCGGCTTCTGCCTTGGTGATGGTAGTTTTCAGCTTGTCGTATGCTGTCGCATTTGGTTTAAGAACGAACTTTACATCCTTTGTGATGGCACTTGCATCAGTCCCATCCGGTACAATATAAATCTTGTCGGTTTTGGTTGCCTGTGTTGCATCTGTCACTTTTTCAAACTGGCTCTGCTGCGTTTTAGCCGCCGTCAATGCCGCCTCAAGCCCAGTCTTATCCAGCTCCTTTACGGATACGGTCACCGTTACGGCTGTTGAGCCGCTGTAGGTATAGCCGGGGGGTACAGTGAACGTGCCATTAGCCGTGTGCTTCGCTGTTGTGTTCGTGGGATCAAAGCTAACGCTCTCATCCCATGTCCACGTTGTTGCCGCATCGACGGTCGTGCCGCCCTTCACGTTCAGCTTAATGGTCTTGGGGAGCAGTGTTAGTGCTTCAACCCCGCTTGTGCCGTAGGGCACTTTGACATCCTCAATAGGCGCAGCGCCCGTGATCTCCTTCGAGGCCGTGCTGCTACTGCCGCCCGCACTCGTGGAGCCGTTCTCCTTGGGGGCTGTCGCGCCGTTGGAGGTATCCTTCTTGCGGACATCGAGGTTCTTATCGTAGGTTACGCCGCTGGCGGAAACGTCCAGCAGGTCGATCCGACCCTTGCCTGTCAGCTTGATCTTCGCATCCGTGTTCAGCTCATTGACCGTCGTGCCCTTCTTGATCTCGATTTCCGCGCCCTTTGCGTCCTCATCCACGATCAGCTTCTCCACATCGCCGCCGAGAATCAGGTCAGCCTGATTTTCAATGCGCAGCTGCTTTGCGGGAACATCGATCCGTGTCGTTTTGTTCAGATCGCCATCGCCGGCAAGGATGATCTCGTCAATCTCGTCCTTGTAGGAGCTGCTCTGCGTGATGCGCGCCGCCAGATCGATCAGCAGCTTGCGGATATCCGTATCGCCGGCCAGATGCAGATGCACGCCCTCCTTGAGCAGGCGCACCTTGCCACGCACATCGACATCCTCCAGCGTAACGGTGTTCGAGCCGCCGCCCTTGACGATCAGATCGCCCTTGATGGTCACATTGCGCAGCGTAACATCGCCATTGCCGACGGATTTTGCGATGGTCACATTGCCATCGACCGTCTGATTTTTCAGCGTCGTGCCCTTATCCTCAATCACAACATCGTCAGAGGTGGTCTTGGTGGTGTCGGTGGTGGGTGTGGTAGGCTGTGTCGGCTGGTACGCCGTGCCACCCAGCATGCGGTTGAGCGAGGATACCGCTTCGGCTCTGCTGATGGAGGCGTTGGCGTCAAAGCTGCCGTCGGGATAGCCCGTCATATAGCCCGCCGCAACGACTGCGCCCACGCTGCCCCGCGCCCATGCGGGAATGGAGCCGATATCCGTGAAGCGATATGCGCCTGCCTCGTTTGCGCTCAATTTCGCCGTGTTTGCGATCATCACAGCCGCCTCGGCACGGGTGATGGTGTTATTGGGCTTGAAGCTGCCATCGCTGTAGCCCTTGACATAGCCCGCCGCAACGGCTCTCGCTACGGCGCTATAGAACCAGCTGCCGTTTTTTACATCCGAAAAATTGATGCTGCCCTCCGACCAAAAGCCCTTTGCGTTATTCATCAGCGTGACAAATTCCGCGCGGGTGATGGTGTTGCCCGGCTTAAAGGTGCCGTCCTCATAGCCTTGGATCAGGCCCTTGCTCTGCCATTGCGTGATGACGCTTTCCGCCCAGTGCCCGGCGATATCGCTCGGCGCAGCCATGGCGGGCACGCTCGGCACGATCATCGTAGCCGTCAGTGCCAATGGCAGAAGTTTGTTGATGAAATTCTTCCCCATTTCGTTCCCTCCTTTGATTCAATAAAAACATTTGTTCTCATAGATGTGTCGAGATCCGCATCCCCATACGAAGATCAGGCGATTCCTGCTGCCGCAGGGACTGTATTTTTTTCTATTCTATCATTGTTATGTGAATTTTGCAATTGAATCGCCATTTTGTAAAGAAATATTTGGATTTGGAGGGAATTTATCCTCTCTTTTTTGGATAAAATTCCGCTTCGGAGCAATACTAGCGGAAAAGGAAAAGGAGATGGGAGTTTGAATTGGAATGCAATTTTGATGGGAACACAGATCGCCTTTTTTGTCTGGGGGCGTATTATTTTTTCAAAAGTAGCCGCAAGCGCAGCAAAATCAAGGAATTGACCTTCGAAGATAACGTTGTGGAGCAGGACAGGCTGGCATGCATGTGGGAGGAGGGGCTGACCGATCCACTAGCCGAGCAGACCCGCCACAAGGCGCTGACGGAGATCATCGGGCAGGAGAAGGCGATCCGCGCCCTGCGTGCGGCGCTCTGCGGTCCCAATCCGCAGCATGTCCTCATTTACGGACCGCCCGGCGTGGGCAAAACGGCGGCGGCGCGGCTGATTCTGGAGGAGGCGAAGGCGCGGGAGGAATCCCCCTTTCGGCAGAAGGCAAAATTTGTGGAAATTGATGCGACTGCCCTGCAATTTGACGAGCGCAACATTGCCGATCCGCTGCTCGGCTCTGTCCATGACCCGATCTATCAGGGGGGGCGGGGGCGTTCTGGCAGGTGGGCATCCCCCAGCCCAGACCGGGTGCGGTTTGCGAGACGCACGGCGGCATTCTTTTTATCGATGAAATCGGGGAGCTGCACCCGATTCAGATGAACAAGCTGCTGAAAATTCTTGAGGATCGCGTGGCGCATTTCCAGAGCAGCTATTACAGCAGGAGAAACCGCGATATCCCGCCCTATATCCATGAAATTTTCCAGAAGGGCATCCCGGCGGATTTCCGTCTGGTCGGGGCGACCACGTGCAGCCCGGCAGAACTGCCGGAAGCCCTGCGCTCCCGCTGTACGGAGATTTTTTTCGACCGTCTGTATCGCGATACTCTGGTGCAGATTGCGCAAAACAGCCTGAATCGCAGGGGTCTGTCCTATGAGGAGGGCTTATGCGGCAAAATCGCAGGCTATGCGCATGGCGGCAGGGATGCCGTGAATCTGGTGCAGTCCCTGACCTCGCTGGTCAGCATGGAAGGCAGCCGCACCATTACGGCGGCGGATCTGGAATGGGTCGCGGAAACGGGGAAATACCAGCCCGTCCTTCAGCCGCATATCCCGCCGAAGCCGCAGATCGGCGTGGTCAATGGCTTGGGCGTGCAGGTGCAGGACGGCGGGATGCTCCTATGCGTGGAGGCGCTCCTGCAAAGGGGCGGCAGCGGCTTGACGGTGACGGGCATTCTGGAGGAGGAGATCAAAAGCAGGCAGGGAAGCGCAAGGCGCAAGAGAAATGCGCGCTCTGCGGCGGAAAATGCGCTGACGCTTTTGGAGCAGTTCGGTTTTTGGCAAACGGCGTTGTATCTCCAAGCGGGCAAAACCGATCCTTTCCCTCTGCGACGGCAGAAAATAGACAAGTTCTCATTTCTGCCGTTGCCAAGGGGGCGGTCGGCATAGTATTATGAGAGATAAGTGCGCCGCCCTGTCGATTTTCGCGGTCGGCGCTTGCGGAAAAACACCATCAAAGACGGGTCAAAGGGCAGCTTTTCGTCATCATAGCCAGGATACCCGCAGAAATATTGAAGATATGGGTTCTCTTGGAGCATAAGGGCAGTTTCTTTATCTGAAAAACCATACTCCGCCTGAATGATGCAGGCACCCAAGGCCAGACGTATCGGCTTGGCCACATTGCCTTTCCGGTTGGTGAATAGTGCGGCGTAGCGCTTCTCGATCTCCGGCCAGGGGATCGTCTGGGCTTTCTTTACCCAACGGTTGCTTTCCTTCAGATTCATGCCCACTGGCTGGACAATGTGTCCAGAAGTTGGGTCAACTTGTTAAACTTCCAAATTCATTTTAGCATTTTTGCCGAAAAATAGGAAGTAGCTTTCCACCTATCGCTCCATATCCCTGTCCCGGCGCTGGGTGTGCGTCTGCTCCTGCTGGCGGCGGGCGGTGTCCACAGCGGATTTCGCCTGATACAGCTTCATCAAGTCCTCCCGGATGGGCTTGTACTTGGCGTAGTTCCTCTGGTACTGGTATTGGCTCCGTTGCTATCATTAGCAGTGTAAGAAGAGAAAACTTACAAAGAAAGCCTTGTTTGTTATACGTATACGCAAATCTATTACATTTTGCAGAAAGTACCCTTGACAAATCTCGTCTCATAATAAAATAATATTATATTTTACATAGGAGTATATCAGCAGATTAAATAAGATTGAAACAAATAGTCAGTAAGCAAGATTAGGTGTTCATCGGAGACGGTAATGCCTTTTTTTATCCAATATAGTCATGATATGTGATTGTTTTGCGCTGCTAATAGATATAAATGTGATGTATAATAAAGAGCAAGGAAAATTTCTATTTTAAAAATTTTTTTGTTTCCCCTTTTGGTATATCTACAGTACGAGAAAATACCTAACCTTTAAAAATTGAATATAAAATCTTGCAGACAACATTGGAGAGAAACTTCTGTTCAGCCACAGTCCGAGTGTGATTATAACCGCCGCAGGCAATGGGAGCAGGCCGTCAAACGAGGGCAGGTGAAATTCCTATGGGCATTTTGCCATCTGCAAGGGTGGGAAAGGAATATATGCTTTCAAAGAATTGTAGCAATTCAGGAAACCTTTCTGTAAAATAATATAATATTGCAATCAGGAACATTGACACAGCAAATCCTCTATGATACTCTAAAGGTACAAGTATTGTTGGGTATCGAAGCGTTCGCTGAGAGATGTTGTTTAAGGATGATAAGCGTTATTATTTTATGTCTATACGACATAAGGCAATAGCGCTTTTTTTATTTTACAGTTTTTTAATCAGGAAGGATTTTAAGCGTGAACAGTTTAAGATGCCTTCCTTTTTTATTTGGGTCAAAAGGCAGATGCCTTTGATAGTAGAAAAAATATTATGTTACAGAAAGGTGGAAAAAGAAATGGAAGAAAGAGTATTTGCGGATGAATTCAGGAAAGGCTTCTGGCAGGAGGAGGATTTTCTTGCATTCCTTGAACGGCGAGAAGAAAATTCCGAATGGGGAAAGGTGAAAAGCAATGAAATCAGATTTTATCCTATCGAAGAGGGACATCAGATTTCTGCTATACTTGAGGAAAAACTGAGAGAAACAGGCAAGGCAAATGTATTTGAGGATACCTTGGAGCATACGCGTTTGATTCTGAAGGTCAAGGAGGACTTGTACCCGGTTCGCAGCTGTGCGATTAAGACAATTCTGGAGCGTGCCAGAATATCCGGCAATGCATTGAATAAGGTGCAGAAAGCGGAGCTGGCACAGATTCTGAATTATTGCATGGGTGTAGCCGGTGGAGATGCACTCCTGCGTTTCTGTGAGGATAAAATTTCCGCTGTGCATGGCGGAGACGCTTCGGATTATGCTGTCTTGGAGACACCGGAGCTGTTCCGCAGAACGGTAGAATATTTACAGGATAATTTCTCGGGATATACCTTTGCAGGGGCATCCTATGACCATTCTATCGCTACAGCCGTATGGTCTTTGGAGAATCAGGATAGCTTGTTGCAGGAGTATCGTGAAAGCTTACAGAAACATGGCTTGCCCAATCAGGAGATTCAGTTGGGGCTTCGGCTGACAACATCCGATACCGGGCAGAGTGGCGCAAATTTGTACCCTATGATTTTTTTCGGCTCTGAAGCGAGAAATATTCCTTTAGGCAGTGCTTTGAAATTGCAGCATAAAAATAAGGCTGACCTTGCAAAATTCGATGAGCAGCTGAATCTACTTTATGCACAGTATAGCAAGGCTTTGGGTAATATGCAGTCCTTAATGGATGTATATGTGCTGTATCCAATCAATGCGATGCTCGGCGTAATGAAACGTGTTGGCGTACCGAAAAGGTATGCAATGGAAGTTTCGGAGGATTTTCGGATTCAGAACGGAAATGCACCATGCAGCGTATATGAGGTATATTTACAGATTGCAGAGGTTATTTATCTGATGCAGTGCGAAGGCATTGACGGTTCCAAAATCGTACAGATGGAGGAGAATATTGCAAGGGCCGTTCATCTGCGCTGGAAGGACTACGACATTGCAGGAGAGTATCATTGGTAAAGGGGGAAAATTCATGGGATTAAATCTGAATTATACAGCAGATGCGCTTGTCAGTACAGAAGATATGCAGGAAGAAACATGGCTGCAATACCGCAGAAATGGAATCGGCGGCAGTGATGCAGCTGCCGTTATCGGTCTTTCGCCGTATAAAACAGCGAGAGATGTATACTTTGAAAAGCTCGGCAGAGAGCCGGAGGATAATAATACGTCCGGATGGGTAGCTATGGAGGTCGGTAAACGACTGGAGGATTTAGTAGCTGCTATTTTTGCGAAGAAAACAGGTTTTCACATCTGGCAGGAGAAGGTAATGTACCGACATCCGTTATTCCCGTTTATGCTGGCGGATGTAGACTACTTTTTTGAAACATCCTATGGTACGGTTGGTATTTTAGAGTGTAAGACGGCTAATATCCATACAAAGGAGAAATGGGAGAATGACGCTGTTCCGTATCATTATGAGGTACAGTGTAGACATTATATGGCTGTAAAGAATCTGGATATTGCTTATTGCGCGTGTTTATTCGGGAATTCGGAAAATGATTTTGTCTTTCGCAGAATCGACAGAGATTTAGATTTTGAGGAAAATCTGATTTTACAGGAGGAATCTTTTTGGACAGAGTATGTGGAACCCGGAATTGAGCCTGCCTTAAGCGGCGACGGAGATCTGGTATTAGCAAGCTTAAAACGCTACCAGATGCAGAGAAACAATCCTGATGAGATTTTGATTGAGAGTGATTATGGAGAGGCGTTAGAGCTGATTTATCGTATGAAAAGTGAAAAGGCTGCGATTGACAGTAATTCCAGAAAGCTGGAGCAGAAAATCAAAACGGCGTATGCGAAATTTGCGGAAATGCTTGGAAATGCGACAAAAGGGTTATGTGTTGCCGCGGATGGCAGTGAATATCATATCAGCTATAAACCAACGCAGCGCACCGGCATTACCAAGGATAATCTGCAGAAAATGAAACTAAACGATAGCAAGCTTTATGAGAAATATGCGACAACGACAGAGAACAGAGTATTTCAGGTAAAAAAGATTGTAAAATAAGGGAGCTGATAAAACAGTGGCGCAAAAGGAAATGACTTGGAACAATCAGAATTGTGCAGAGAAAGGAGCAAAAATAACCTTACTTGCACTTTATGAGAAAACCATATATCAGAATGAAAAGAATGGATTTTGTATCTTTAGAATGACCAGCGAAGACACCGGGATACCGAAAGAGCTTGGGTATGGCAGAGATAACAAAATCCATTTTTCTGTAATCGGGTATTATCTGCCTGCAATCCGCAATAATATGCTTGCCTTAACAGGCGTATGGGAGAATAGCAGATATGGTCTGCAATTTCATGTAGACAGCTATACCGAGGTATTACCAAAAACAAAAAGCGGGATTGCAGCATACCTTTCCTCCGGCTTAATCAAAGGCGTTGGGAAAACAACGGCGGATTTAATTGTAGCAAGGTTCGGGACAGATACACTGGATGTGATTGAGAAGGAGCCCAAGCGTCTTCTGGAGATAAAGCGTATTTCCGAAAAGCGTCTGGAACAGATTCTGGATTCCTATGCAGGCAGTAAAAGCATGCAGGAGATTATGACGTTTCTGGGAGCCTATGGCGTAACGCTGAATAAAGCAAAGAAAATACAGAAGCATTTCGGGAGTCGCTCGGTAGATGTGATACAGCATTCGCCGTATTTGCTTTGCGAAATTTCCGGTTTTGGCTTTAAAACGGTGGATCAGATTGCGAGAAATATCAATTTTTTACCTGCGGATCCGCTGCGGTTGGAAAATGGGATACTTTTTATTCTGGAAGAAGCAAAGGACAGTGGGGATTTATTTCTTATGCAGGATATTCTGCTGGAACGGGCTTATGTATTGCTTTCTGAAGCGGTGCCGAAAGGCGAGGTAACAGAAGCTATGATAAAAAATACGCTTTCGGATTTATGTGCTTACGGAAAGCTCTATGCAGATGGAGAACGGATTTATTTACCGCAGTTTTTCCATTTTGAGGAGCAGACAGCAAAAATAACAGCAAAGCTGTTAAGTGCGAAAAAGAGACATAGTGCAAAATTGGAGCAGCATCTGAAGGAAGTGCAGAAGGAAAATGGTGTTTTGCTTTCGGAGAAGCAGGCAGAAGCAGTTCGGATGTGTATGGAAAATCGTTTTTCTATCATTACAGGCGGACCGGGTACCGGGAAAACAACGGTACTGAAAAGTATCCTTGCAGTCTATCAACGGCTTCATCCGGGAAAAGAAATCCTGCTGGCAGCGCCTACAGGCAGAGCAGCCAGAAAAATGGCGGAGAGTACAGGCTTTCCATATGCGTCTACGCTGCATGCAGCCTTAAACCTTACCTCTGATACCGCTGATTATGAGGAGGTTATTATCCCCGCGGATTTTGTTGTAGTGGATGAAGCATCTATGGTTGATATGCGCTTGGCGTATTATCTGTTACATAGCTTAGGTACAGGAACAAAGGTACTGTTCGTAGGGGATGCGAATCAGCTGCCGTCCGTAGGCGCAGGCAATGTACTGAATGAAATGATTGCAAGTGGGATTGTGCCTGTGACGGTTTTGGATATGGTGTTCCGCCAGAAGAATACCAGCCGGATTCCATTAAATGCACAAAGCATTCAGATGGGAGAAACCAAGCTGTTATACGGGGATGATTTTCAATTCCTGCCTGCGGAAAACGCAGCAGAAGCGGCAGAGATTATAAAATCCGAATTTCTGAAACAAACTTCGATTTACGGTGTAGAGCATACACAGGTTTTAACACCGTTCCGTGTGAAAAGTGATGCAGGTGCTGCAATGCTAAATCTTGCATTACAGGATATACTCAATCCTTCGGCGGATAAGCGTCCGGAAATCAGTTCCGGGAATCGAACGATTCGGTATCGAGATAAGGTAATGCAGACGAAGAACATGGAAACGGTCAGCAATGGGGATATTGGCTTTGTGTCTGTGGTGGATAAGGATGCCGATTTTCCTGTAACCGTTACATTTTCTGATAACAGAATAAAAGAGTACAGCATGGATGAATTAGGTAGTATTGATTTGGCGTATGCAACAACAATTCATAAAAGTCAGGGGAGCGAGTTTGACTGTGTTATTATCCCGGTGCTTTCCACGTTTTATGTAATGCTGCAAAGAGCCTTAATTTATACTGCAATTACCAGGGCAAAGAAAAAAGTGATTTTAGTGGGACAGAAGCGTGCATTATTTACCGCTGTGCATCGCAATGATACCATTCAGCGAAACACGATACTGTCAAAACGAATCAGAGATATGTTTGAAAAGATGAAGCAGAAAGAACAGAAGGCTGTAAAACAGGAAGAAGTTGAGCAGCTGACACTTTAGGAAAGAGCTGAGTGATTGGGTAACTGATGACTCAGCTTTTTTATTAACAGGCAGAAAGGAGCAGAATTACAATGAACGAAGCAGTAGTAAACAATATGTCCATCATCAATGGGCTGAATAAGGTAGATGGCTTTGACCCTTCGGCTTTTTTAAGACGGCTGACAGGGGAGAATGGCGAGGAGCAGTTTTATTTAGATGTAAAGTATAGAAAACTCTGGTTTCGACTGATGCACCCGGAAGGGAAGATTACAAAGCGTATTATAAAGCTGGAGAATGAGTTTGCTATTATCGAAAGCAGGGTATATCTGAATCGCAATGATGCGGAGGATGCGTATATTTCCTGTGCATTCGCCCAGCGTTGGCGCAAAGAGGATGATGCCTACGGTCTGAAATATGTAGAGACCGCTGAAACGGCGGCTGTCGGCAGAGCATTGGCAGATGCAGGCTTTGGCATCCAGTTCTCGGAACCGGGAGAGGAACAGGACAGAAGCCTTGTGGATGCACCGGTGACAATTCCGGACAACGGTTTATCGGAAGAAATGGTGCAGGATGAATCGGAGGAAGAAATACCGGATGAAGTGCCGCAGTCAACCGAAAGGCAAAAGAAAGCATCGGAACAGAAGAAAACGGAGTGGGATGCATCTATGCCTATAGAGGAACTGATGCAGAAAATGAACTTGGAGGATGCTAAGAACTACCTGATTCCGATTGGTACATATAAAGGGAAAACACTGGGCGAGCTTTGCGTAGAAAAGCCTGGTGCAATCAATTGGTACGTCGAGTCTTATCACGGAAAAAATAATGTGCTCCGCGCAGGCGCAAAACTGCTGCTTGCGGCAGTTGAAAAATAGGAGGCGAATAGATGCGTGATTATCCATTTACCATTTTAGATGTTGCGGGGATATTAAACTTAAAGGTTCGTCGCCGACAGCCCACCAATATGGACGTGGATTGTCCTTTTTGCGGACATAAGAAAGGCAAAATGAACCTTAATTTTGCCAAGAATGTATTCCGCTGCAATTATTGCGGAGAAAGCGGTGGAATGATAGAGCTTTACAGCAAGGTCTTTCAGATCAGCAATGCACAGGCATTTGCAGAAATCTGTGAGATTTTACATGATGGCAGAAAGGCGGATGCACTGCCAAAGCCGATATATACGCCTGATATGGAGCAGATACCGAAAGCGGACTTAGAAATACGGCATCAGACCTATTCCATGCTGCTTTCACAGCTGATTTTATCAAAAGACCATCAGAAAAATCTTATGGAACGAGGTCTGGATGCAGAGCAGATTGTGAAATATGGCTATAAAAGCACGCCTGCTTTTGGCTTTCATAAAATCGTATCTGCGATTATGGCAAGAGAGTGTGTGCTGGAAGGTGTACCAGGGTTTTATACGAAAAAGAATAATACCTATGGCATTAACTTCAATAAGCACGCCTCCGGGATTCTGATTCCGATACGTTCTATGGACAGAAGGATAGAGGGATTCCAGATTCGCTTGGACCGACCGATAGAGGATAAAAAGTATATCTGGTTTTCTAGCTCCAACCAATTTCGTGGTACATCTGTAGGTGGGCCGGTGCATTTCATTGGTAATCCGGCGGATAAAACAGTTTATGTAACAGAAGGCGCATTAAAAGCTGATATTGCACACGCCTTCTGCAAGAAAACCTTTGTTGCGCTGGCAGGCGTAAGCCATTACAGAGCATTAGAACCGATTTTTGCACAGCTAAAGCGTAACGGCGTAGTGAATATCGTAGAAGCCTATGACATGGATAAGTACACAAACCCGCATGTGGAAAAAAGCTGTATGCAGATGATGGAAATGGCAAATGCGTATGAATTTTCCGTCCATCGGTTATGCTGGGATAAGAAATACAAAGGGATTGATGACTGGTTAGCATCGAGAAAGAAAAGGAATTAAGCAGGATTGGAGCCTGTGAATTTGCAGGTTCCAGATGAAGAAAATTAGTGATGAGATACTTAATACTATATACAGGATGATGTCTGTTCGTTAATGCATAAAAAAATTAAGAAAGTCGTTTTTTAGTAATTTCTGATTACTGGAAAACGACTTTTTTTATTTTGCGCAAAAAATTATGAATAAAGTTTGGTTTTTGAGAGCAGCTTTTGGCTTGTATTAAGTAGAAGGAAAGAATTTCATATAACAAAACTTCAATTAGAAGGAGGTGAACCAAATGAATTTACTTCCTTCTGAGGTTAGCCTGCAGATGCGCTTTGATGCCTTTTGTAAAAAGGTTATAACGTATACAAATTATAAACTGTTACGCGAAGGACAGAAAAGGCGAGAGCAGGGCTATGTATTTTCTGATTTTGAGGAGGGTGAGTTGGAACAATATTATTATACTTACGATACATATCCGGCATTGGCGTTAAAGATAGAACTGGAGCATATCAGGGTATTTATCGAAAATGAAATGCTGTATCAGGCATTGCTTTTACTGCCGAAGAAAAGATTGGAAATTATAATTCTTAGTTTTTTTGCGGATATGACGGATAAGGAGATTGGAAAAACCATCCTGATGCCGAAAAGCTCTGTGCAGTATAACCGAAATGTAGCGTTGCAGTATATCAGGAAGATGATGGAGGTGCATACAGAGGTAAATGAGAAACAGAAAAAACCAAAATGAACTTTTCGGCCAGAATGTAAGAAAAAGCATTTTTGGCAGCAAACAGAAACTAAAGACAAAAACGATACTTCTGGCTGTGTCGGGAGATACAGAAGCTTTGATGGAAGTGGTTGATACTTATAAGCCATACATAGAAAAGCTTTCTATGCGCGTTGTAATGGATGAGAATGGACATTGCAGAGAAATGGTAGATGAAACAGTGAAAAGAAGTCTGGAAGTTGGATTAATTGCAGCAATTATGAAATTTCATCCGTATATCTGAAAAAGCGCAGACACGATAAAAAAATTCGTTTCTTTTAGTAATATTGTACCTTGAAAATTGAATCATCAAATTCCGGAATTGGGTATATGAAAACCCGAAAGGGAAAGCCGTAGGGAGAGATTGCGCCATGACCATAGCAATATGCGAGCGAGAAACATCTGCTCCTTTATCCTACTTATGGCAAAGATAGGATTGCGATGACCTTTCATATACCCAAGCCACCGTCAGGAAGTGTAAGACTACTGATGTATGCATAATGAAAAGCAGACCTTCTGAGAATATCGACAAGAATGGAGAATAGATTGACGTTTTTTGGGGGGAGTGGTTTGTGCCGACATTCCGGAATGATTTATATAGCCGGACAGACAAAAATAAATCTTTCTTTTCATACGTTGAACAAAGGGGGGATAATTATGAAACAAGTAAAACCTATCGTTCATTGTATCTATACAGAATCCAATAAGTCCTTAACACAACTTTTGGATGAATATTTCAGAGCATATCTTTCATGTTCGCTTGAAATGACTAACAAAGCTATGTTACCATATTTAAAGTGACTGGTCGCTTATTTCAAGGAGGAATATGATGTATTTAGAAATAAGCAACCCCATGGATTATCATGTTGCATTGTATATTCGTTTATCAAAAGAAGATGAAAGCGAAGGGCCGTCTGAAAGTGTTACAAATCAGAAATCGCTGCTGAATGAATTTGTGCAGCAGCATCGTTTATCTGTTTACGATACTTACATTGATGACGGTTGGAGCGGAACCAGTTTTGTTGAGGTAAGATAACGATACCTTTTTTGCAGAGGGTGTTATCTTACCTCTTTTTGATGTATGTTAGATAGCATAACTCTTTACGTCGGCTCCTATCTGTCTGAAATAGGAGATACTTTCAGTAGGCTTGTCGCCTGTATCAACTCTGCCGACAAAGCTATAAAAGATTTCGATTTTGCGGGTGTTCGTTTCCTTATCCAGTTCGTGAATAAGAATACGGTCAATAAATTCATGGACGTTTTCGTAGGTCAGTTCTTCAATCGCTGTGTATCTGCGTACCAGTGCGACAAACCTTTTTACGTCCGCGCTGCGCTCGGTGGCGTTGTCGATTTCCTGTGACAGCTCCGCAATCCTCCGGGTCAGCGTCTTTTTTTCTTCATCATAGCCGGAAGTCAGAAAAGCAAATTGTTCATCTGAAAGTTTCCCTAAAGCGTTGTCCTCGTAGAGCTTGCGGAATAAGATGTTCAGCTCGTTAATACGGTTCTGCGCCTTGTCAAGTTCTTTCCGCTGCTGTGTCAGCGTCTTTTGTACTGCCTTTGCGCTGCACTCGTTGGCGGTTTCGATAAACTCCTGTTCATGCTCTTTCACATAAGACGTTACTCGCTGCAAGTCTGCAAGGACAAGTTCTTTCAATACGCTTTTGCGGATATAATGCGTAGTGCAGAGCATATCATTTCTTGCCCGGTTGCGGTAGTTGCCGCAAGTGTAGGCGTGTTTCCGTTCAAGCGTCCCGGCTCCGCGTACTGCATACATTTTGTAGCCGCAGTCCCCACAAAAGAGCAGCCCGGAAAACAGGTCAATTTCATCAACCTTTGTCGGGCGTTGCCGGGTGGCAATCCGCTTCTGTGCAAGTTCAAAGGTTTCTTCATCAATCAAAGGTTCGTGAGTGTTGGGGAAGAAATACCTTTTTTCCTCCGGGTTCTTTTTCGTCTTTTTCGACTTATAAGATACCTTGTAGGTTTTCCCGGTTATGGTATGCCCTAAATACTCTTTCCTTGTCAGAATGTCGTACAGTGTCTTATCCGGCCAGTTGTACCATGCGTTGAGCTGTGGGCGGGGGTGGCGTTTGCTCCCTGTCCTGCGGTAGCGCAGTTCCCCGACGGTCAATATCTCATTGTCCCGCAGCCAGTTCTGGATTTCACACATACGGTCGCCCCGTACATACATTGCAAAAATCTGTTTTACGACGTGTGCCGTTTCCGGGTCGGGTATCAGATGATTGCGGTTATCCGGGTCGATAAGGTAGCCGTAAGGAGCTTCGCCGTTGACGCGCTCGCCTTTCTGTGCCTTTGCCTGTTTGACAGCCCGGATTTTCT
>OGCO01003383.1_pt1 | contig 18858 bp, 17 predicted proteins | sample 1570171 | NCBI WGS metagenome assembly OGCO01 (sample SAMEA4370583, study PRJEB24528) | human gut metagenome | reverse complement strand
TGTGCCGGCATTCCCGCCCAGCGCATGGAGGCGGAATTTTTTGGCGAAAAAGGCAATTCCCACGACAGCCCGTCAAAGGACGGGCAGCCGGGGCGCTTTGCATTGGCCAATCACGGCTCTCTCTTTATTGATGAGGTCAATCTGCTCTCCTCCACCATCCAGCCCAAATTGCTGCGGGTCTTGCAGGAGCAGGCGCTGGACGCCCCGGACAGCGGATCATCCACTCCCATTGATGTGCGTCTCATGGCCGCCTCTGCACTGCCGCTGGAACAGTTGGTTCAGGCCGGGCAGTTCCGCGCAGACCTCTTTTACCGGCTGGATGTGATCCGTATTGTCGCGCCGCCGCTGCGGGAGCATCTCGAGGATCTGCCGGAGCTGACAGAGGAGCTGGTCGCCCGGCTCAACCGCCAGCTCGGTCTGTCCGTGGAGGGCGTGACCGAGGAGGTCATCCACATGTTTCAGGATTATTCCTGGCCGGGCAACATCCGGGAGCTTCAAAACGTGCTGGAAACGGCCATGAACTCCGCCTCCGGTCCGATTTTGCAGGTCGCAGATTTCTACCGCCTGGCACAGGCCATCAGCGCCCAGCGCTACCAGCACGCCCAGCCCCACAAGGACTTCAGCCTCCGCTCCGCCAAGCAGACCTTTGAGGCTGGCATCATCCGGGACGCGCTGGCCTACACCAAGGGCAACCGCGCCAGCGCTGCCCGGCTGCTGGGCATCTCCCGCACAGTGCTCTACCAGAAAATGCAGCAGCACAACCTGAAGTAATGCCTCTCCTCCCGGCCGCCGTCCGGGCCTCTGTCGCTTCCGCCCCAGCACTTCAGCGCTGCGATGGTGGAGGCTTTCAAAGGCCGGCTGAAGAATGACTAAATCTAAGTAAAACAAAAAGAGCTATCTGACTTCTCTAACAGGAATCAGATAGCTCTTTATTCTTGGATAATCTAAAATATTGTCATTTTGTTGTCACGGGGCAATTCCGTAACGCAAAAGTCCAGCATTTTCAAGGCTTTTTGGCCTTTCGGGTATTATTCCCACTCGGCAAAATCAGCGTAAGTATAGCTATATACATTGAAATCCAACGCAAAACATTCGCAAATTTGTTAATGTTCCTTGCTTGTATCTCAACCATTTAGCCATCTCAGTATCGAAATAGTATCATAAATTACGGAGAGATTCAACCGGAAACTTCTTATTTTTCATCTCTGATATTCGCATTCTCCTCTAGCATTAGAAATCGGTCGAAATCGCTTTCATACAGACGATCCTGCACTAGACGGTACTTTTCATACTCTGTTTCTGCATGAAGCTTAGCCTGCTCTGCGCTGATTTTTCCGGGGCCAGTCAGCAATTCGTTGCCATTGAACTCCAAAAAACCATCGAGCCGTTTAGCCCAGTCTTCCATACTCATAGGAATTTTTCGTTCAGCTTGCAGCTCGGCATAGTCCAGATAGAGGGAAACAATACGCTCCAAATAGTGCATTTCCGTTTCACTTAGATAATTTTTGGCAACCGTTACATCAGCCTTGAGTATTTTCCCGTCTGGAGCATTTTCCCATGTGGTCAGCCCCATATGCTCCTTGTCTGCATCGGCACGCTCCATGATCAGTTCTGCCGCAGTATGGCGGTGGACTGCATAGTGCATCTTATTCTGGACAGTCTGGAAAAACAATCGTGTCGTCTTTGCGTTTTTATCATAGTCGAACGCCGTTGCATACAGGTCGGTGACCTTCTGATAGAACTTGCGCTCCGATAGACGAATCTCCCGAATCTGCTGTAGCTGGCGCTCAAAATATTCATCTGTAAACATATGACCTTTTTTCAGCCGCTCAGCATCCATCGTCCATCCTTGAATGGTATGGTCTTTTACGATTTGACCGGCCCATTTGCGGAACTGTACTGCGCGCTGGTTATTGACCTTGAACCCGACGGCAATGATAAGCTGTAAGTTGTAGTGGATCAACTCGCGGTTCACTTCGCGGGAACCTTCATTTTGAACCATTCGGAATTTCCGAATGGTTGCCGCTTTTGTTAATTCCTCATCGGCGTATATCTTCTTGATATGCTCATTGATCGTAGGGAGACTCACATCGTACAGCGCAGCCATCATCTTTTGCGTCAGCCAGATATTCTCATCCTCGTAGCGCATCTCAAAGCTGGTGTCGCTTGCGCCGGTGGAGGCCACAAAGGTCAGGTATTCCGCAGCGGAACTGCGAATCGCTAACTCCTTTTTCTTTTTCTCTACCATATCCATACCTCTATTCCACGGAATTCATTTTGCTAATTGTGCTTGTAACTCCCGGAAGTTTTCTAATGCGCTTTGCAGATTTTCGATAATATCTGCGGCCAGTTCGTCCGGCTCCGGCAGATTATCCAAATCCGCAAGGGATTTATCTTTAATCCAGAACAAGTCAAGGCTGGTCTTGTCACGCTCCAGAATATCTTTTACAGAGTATCTGCGGAAACGGCCGTCTGGATTGTCCTCAGACCATGTTTCGGTGCGTTCGTGACGATTCTGGGGATTATAGCATTTTACAAAATCCACAAGGTCAGCATCGGTCATGGGGTGCTGTTTGAGTGTGAAATGAATATTGGTTCGGAAATCATACACCCACACTTCCTTCGTTTGCATTTCGGCACTGGCAGGGCGTTTGTCAAAGAAAATAACGTTTGCCTTAACGCCCGGCTTATAGAAGATACCGGTCGGAAGACGGAGAATGGTATGCAGGTCGGTAGTTTCCAGCAGCTTTTTACGGATAGTTTCGCCTGCTCCACCTTCAAACAGCACATTATCCGGTACAACGACCGCAGCCTTGCCAGTTGCTTTCAGGATGGTATTCGGCTGGCCGAGCAGGGCAAGCAACGTTTCTGGGCGGTGGAACGAGAATACGGTTCTGGAACGATATTTGATATCTTTATAGTCCGTAAAACGAACGATTTTATCGGTCGCTTCGTAGACAAAACGAATAACATAATCGCTCTTTATCCACTTGAGCTTACTATTCACATAGCGATTTGACTGCACTTCCACATCGGTAATGTGTTCTCCGGCTTCTTCTCGTTTAGCTTCTACCACGCCCACCGGTAACCCTTCAACAAAGAGAGCATAATCAACTTCGCCGGTGCTGGTCGGAAATTCACGAACAGCAACACCGAGCGCAGTTGACAGATTCAGTTCTTTTATATCTTGAATCACCCATCCGGATTGCTTGAGTTTTTCATCAATCACAAGACGTGCTTTTTCCTCTGGTGTCACGCGGTTCATCTCCTTCGCTGCTGCGTTTTCAGGGCAATTCCCTTATACTACTTTATCTTTATTATATCATTTTTCGATGCATTTCTCAAGATTGTAAGAATATATATCGAGTACGGAGGATCGTATAAAGTCGCGTGCCAATATAGGAGAGCAGGTATCTAAATGTGGGACAAGATTAGGTGTAAATTAGCTCTGCATCGATTATTTCCGTGGCACACGCAGCGATTTGATTCATCTGCTGTATCCATGCCATCTGCTTCGTTTCCTTTTGCCGTTCAGTAACGCCCTCATTTATTGCCATTTGTGTCACTATCCGAACGAACATTGCTTGGGCTTCTTGATCGATCTCAGCAAGATAGCCATTCAGCTTCCCTGTCGTTTTCAAATTGATGTAAGTTACCCGACGGTGCTGACGGAGATAGCGCAAATGCCGTTGTCCCCACGCACCGATATGCTGCTGTTGCTCATCCAGAGAGGACAACAGGCATGGAACTTGGCAACCATTTACCTCTATGTAGGTGCCGCTATTCTTTTCAAGAATCGTTTGTTTCATGATTGATTCCTGCCTTTCTTGATATGATTGAATTCACTTTTCAAAGGGGTATTAGGGCCCTCCCTAACAAGCGGCATCGTTTGGTCACAAACGATGTAATCCGCAAAATGCCGTCATTTTGCTATGCTTGCGAGAATATTCGGAGTGATTAAAATTACACCGAATTTCAAGCCGCCTGCGGCATGGTTTTACATAATCAGCCGAGAGAAACATACTTCCGTGACAGCCGTGACGACCGTGACGATGTTTTTGCCATCGCCGCAAAAGTCGTCACAGCCGTCACGGTCGTCACGCTTGCGGACAATCTAAGGTGAAAGAGAGTGTCCGTCCAGCGTGGCTGCGGTGGCTCTCATAGCGGATGCCATATTCGCACTGGAGTTTACCTGCACGGACATTGAGCCGCATGGAGAGGGCGTTGGGTTTCATCTTCAGTCCCAGAGCGGCAACGAGTTCTGTTGCCGTTCCGCTCCATTGAGGCTGTTCGGCTGTCACCAGTGCTGCAATCGCCGCCAGTACTGGGTCTGGCGGCTCTTTCCACAATTCGGTTTCTGCTCGCTCCAGCGTCCATATCAGCCGTTCTTCGTTTCGGGTCAAGTAAAGGCGCTGATCCTGCTGATCGCGTCCGGAAATGTCCAGCATAGCAGTGTTGGAAGTCCTGCGCTCCTTTTGCAGAAGAAAGGCTCCGTCTGCCGCACCCAGCAGACCATTCGTGCCGGAGATCATATCGAATTTATCCTCCGCCTGCTGCTTGCGGGTGTGATGAACAAGCAGCAGGCAAATGCCGTGTTCATCGGCAAATGATTTCAGTTTAGTGATGACTTCATAATCACTGGCATAGCTGTATGTATCTCCACCGGATTCGCGGACTTTTTGCAGTGTGTCGATGATAATAAGCTGGGTATCCGGGTGTTCCTGCACAAACCATTTGAGTTGTTCTTCCAGACCGGCACCTAATTGTTTTGCATAAATAGAAAAATAGAGATTGTCTGCGCTTTCTGTGCCAAACATACGGAACAGCCTGTTTTGCAATCGTCGGTGGTCGTCCTCTAATGCCAGATAAAGTACCGCTCCTTGATGAACCGGATAGCCCCACAGTTCCAAACCCGTACTCACATGATAGCCGATCTGGGCCATGAGAAATGACTTGCCTACCTTGGGAGCGCCCACAAAAAGATATGTTCCTACATAGAGCAGACCGTCAATAATAGGCGGTCTGCTGGGATAGATGGTCTCATAGAGGTCCTGCATGGATACGGCAGGCAGGTATGCCGGGTCATAAATGCGCTGCATTTTTCGGAACATTTCATTGAAACTTGGCTCCGAGGACTTGTTTTCTGCGGACTCTATTGCTATACTTAAATTGGTTATTTTGTTAAGCGACTGTTCCTCGTCTGCGCCAACAGACGGATATGGAGCAGTCGTTTTCTTTTGCGCGAGGCTCACTGTGACACCTCCTTCATGCCATCCATAATGGAGGCAATCATTTGGATAGTGTCCAGTAGTTCATCATCAATGCCGTTTCCTGCATCAATGCGCCGCAATTCGCTCAGTACGGCGACAAGCTGGTCGCGCAGCGCTTTGAATACTCTCGGATTGCCCTGAATTACGACTTCTTTGCAGGTGAGCCGCCGCGTAATGTAGTCCTGTTTGGTTAGGCCGGACAATTTTACATAGCGATTGATCTGCTCATCTTCCTCCGGCGATACGCGGAAGCCTATGGTTTTGCTTCGCCAGCGGTTCTTGTTATCACAATTTTTTAATGACACGCTTCGTCCTCCTTTCGTTCCATATCCAACTTGTTTGCCATTTCCGTTTGTCTTGTGGGAAACAGATGTGCATAGCGATAGGTGATGTCGATGCTTTCATGGCCTACGCGGTCTGCGATTGCCAGTGCCGAAAATCCCATGTCGATCAGCAAAGAAATGTGTGAGTGGCGTAAACCATGCACCTTGATACGCTTAACGCCGGTTTCCTTGCAGCCACGCTCCATCTCGCGGAACAAGTACGACTTCGTGACTTGAAATATCCGGTCGTCCGACTGCACAGCATACAGTGTTTTGATGTAGTCCTGTATTTCGTCACAAAGGAATAATGGCATTTGAACAACACGATTGCTTTTCGGCGTTTTGGGGTCTGTGATGACATCTCGGCCTTTCATGCGCTGATAGGATTTCGTGATAGAAACTGTTTGTTTCTCAAAATCAAAATCCGCAGGTGTCAGCGCAAGCAGTTCACCCTCTCGAATTCCAGTCCAATAGAGCATTTCAAAGGCATAGAAGGAACGAGACTTGTCCATCATCGCTTCGATGAATTGCAGATACTCGGCTTTCGTCCAGAACTGCATTTCACCGTTCTTTGCCTTCCCCATATTGCCCGCCTGTGCTGCCGGATTCGCTTTCAGACCATAATGCCTGACTGCATGGTTGAACACCGCGCTGAGCTGATTATGAAGCGTTTTCAGGTATACCGGAGAATATGCTTTTCCTGCTTCGGATCGGTGCCCCATCATCTCGTTCTGCCACGCCATCACATCTTTGGAGCAAATGTCACACATCTTGCGCTTTCCAAAGTAGGAAACCAGTTTCGTGCGGATAATGTGCTCTTTTGTCAACCAAGTGCTTTCTTTGAAACGATTTTTCATATCTGCGATATATAACGGGACAAAATCTTCGAATGTCATATTCAAATCCGAGGTTTTCTGTTGCAGGAAGGTTCGTTCCCACTCCAGAGCCTCCCGTCTGGTCTTGAAGCCGCGCTTCATCTTCTTTTCTTTCTTGCCGGTCCAGTTTTCATAGTAAAAGGACGCATACCATGTACCTTTTGATTTATCTTTGTAAGCTGGCATTTTATCACCTCCTATTGCTGATCGCTCATTCCGTAGAACTTCTCCTCAAAGTAACGGCGACTAACTTTGCCGGGAATGACCATGAACCCTCTTGCACTCAATTCTTCGTTCATGCGTTGGATGATTTTATAGGCGTGGGCTTTGGAAACGCAAAGAATTTGAGAAACTTCCTCTGCATTTAGAAATAGTTTGTTTTGCATTTAAATCTCTCCTTTGTTTAACATTCGCTTTTATGTTAATATTACTTGCTTGCATTATATATTAACAATAATGTTAATATCAAGCAGCTTTCGCAAAATTGTTAATATTTCGCTTGCATATTCTTTCTGCTCACGGTATACTACATTCAAGGCGGTGACACATAATGACGGTTGGAGAAAAAATTCGGACAATTCGGACCTTTCGTGGTATGACTCAGAAAGAACTTGGATTAGCGGTCGGCTTTCCTGAAAAAGGTGCGGACAATCGAATCGCACAGTACGAAACAGACTATCGCGTACCACGGAAAGAAATGTTGGATAAAATTGCGTTTGCGCTGAAGGTCAATCGACTAAACTTTTATTCGGCTTGCCCGGGGGATAGCGCACCGGAAGATTTGATACGAACTCTGTTCTGGTTAGAGGAAAGCGACATTGGTGGTATTCGCCTGTTTCAACTTACACCGAATGAGTTGCCACAAAACTACGATGCGCGTATATCTGCAAGGGAAGATACCTCTGCTCGATACAATCCATCCGATGATTGGCCGCTTCGCCCGCCGATTGCTATGTATTTCAACGCTCTGGTCAATGACTTTATGCGGGAATGGTTGGTGCGGCAGCAGGAGTATCTATCCAAGCAAATCACCAGAGATGAATACTTTGAATGGAAACTCAACTGGCCGGACACCTGTGATGATTTAGGTAAGGCTACACCGAATATCCAGTGGCGCAAAAATAAATAAGGACAAGCAAAACCGCCCTACTGAATTTGTCGTTCAGCAGGGCGGTTCTACTTGTCCTTTGCAATCATTCACGGTAATACTGTTCAGATGAATCCAGTATCAAATTAGTATCAATAAGTAAAGCAACAGGTCGAAAAGCCTGTATTCATGCGGGTTTCGGAGATTTCCGAAATTACTCCCACTCGATGGTTGCCGGCGGCTTGGAGGTGATATCGTAGACGATGCGGTTGATGCCGGGCACCTCATTGACGATGCGGACGGAGATCTTGTCCAGCACCTCATAGGGGATGCGGGCCCAATCGGCGGTCATGAAATCATTGGTCGTAACCCCGCGCAGAGCGAGGGTATAGTCATAAGTGCGGCCGTCGCCCATGACGCCCACGCTGCGGCAATTGGTCAGCACGGCAAAATACTGGCTGATCTGCTTATCCCAGCCGGCCTTGGCGATCTCGTCGCGGTAAATGAAGTCGGCCTCCCGCAGGGTGTCGGCCTTCTCCTTGGTGACGGCGCCGATGATGCGGATGGCGAGACCGGGGCCGGGGAAGGGCTGGCGCATGACCAGATACTCGGGCAGACCCAGTTCACGGCCCAGCTGCCGCACCTCATCCTTGAACAGCAGATCCAGCGGCTCCAGCACATCCTTGAAGCGGGCCACGACCTCGGCGGGCAGCAGCTTATTGTGGTGGCTCTTGATGACGTCGGCGTCGCCCTTGCCGGACTCGATCACGTCGGGATAGATGGTGCCCTGAGCCAGGAAGTCCTGCTTGGTGATGCCGAAGTGCTCGGCCTCATCCCGGAACACATAGCCGAACTCCGCACCGATGATATGGCGTTTCTCCTGGGGATCCTCCACCCCGGCCAGCTTGCTGAGGAAACGCTCCTCGGCGTTGACCCGGACAAAGTTCACGTTCCACTTGGAAAATGCGGCCTCGACCTCGTCGCCCTCGTTCTTGCGCATCAGGCCGTGATCGACAAACACGCAGGTCAGCCGCTCGCCGATGGCCTCGGCCAGCAGAGCGGCCAGCACGGAGGAGTCCACGCCGCCGGACAGAGCCAGCAGAACGCGGCCGTCAGGGCCGACCTGCTCCTTCAGTGTCTGCACGGTGGACTTGCAGAAATCGCCCATCGTCCAGTCGCCCTTGGCCTTGCAGACCTCATAGAGGAAGTTGCGGATCATATCGGTGCCGTGCTCGGTGTGGTTGACCTCCGGGTGGAACTGCACACCGTAGAAGCCGCGCTTCACATCGGCGATGCCCACGTTGGGGCAGGCGTTGGAGTGCGCGACCAGCTCGAAGCCGTCGGGCACCTTGGCCATATAGTCGCCGTGGCTCATCCAGGAGATGCCAGATTCGGGCAGACCCTTGAAGAGCGGGCAGACAGTATCGAAGAATGTCTCGGTCTTGCCGTACTCCCGGGCGGAGTCATCCTGGGCCTCGGTGACTTTGCCGCCCAGAGTGTGGGCGATGAGCTGGCAGCCGTAGCAGATGCCCAGAATGGGCACGCCCCAGGTAAAGATCTCGGGATCCACATGGGGGGACTCCTCCAGATAGACGGAGTTGGGGCCGCCGGTGAAGATGATGCCGATGGGGTTCATGGCCTTCAGCTCGCCGAGGGGCGTGGTGAAAGGCTTGACTTCGCAATAGACATTGCATTCACGGATGCGGCGGGCGATCAGCTGGTTATACTGGCCGCCGAAATCCAGAACAATGACCAATTCATGTGCCATGGAGGGATTCCTTCCTCTCTTTTTGAAATGCCGAATGCAGAACGGCTATGGAAAGTGAAAAACCGTTCTGCATTCGATGTTTGATTGCCTCTATTTTACCGTTAAATGGTGGTCACGTCAATAGGCACAAGATCCTCGCTGTGGCTCAGCTCACGGATGGTGAGCATGGCGTGAGCGGTGTCCACGGCGGTGACGCAGGGCACGGAGTGCTCCACGGCGCAGCGGCGGATCTTGAAGCCGTCCGTCTGGGTGGACTCATGGCGGCTGGCAGGGGTATTGATGATGAGGTTGATGGAGCCGGAGCGGATCAGATCCTCGATATTGGGAGAGCCCTCCTTGATCTTGTTGACCAGTGTGCACTCCACCCCGTGCTTGCGCAGGTGCTCGCAGGTTCCGCGGGTGGCCAGGAGCTCAATGCCCATCTCTTCAAAGCCCTTGGCGATGGGAACGATCTCGTTTTTGTCCTCGTCCTTGACGGTGACAATGATACGGCCGCCCTTCTTGGGCACCTTCATATTGGCGCCCTTGAACGCCTTCAGCAGCGCCTGAGGATAGCTCTCGGCGATGCCGAGGCACTCGCCGGTGGACTTCATCTCGGGGCCCATGGCGATATCCACGTCGGTCAGCTTCTCAAAGGAGAACACGGGCATCTTGACGGCGTAGTAGCTGGCCTCGGGGTACAGGCCGGTGCCGAACTCCATGTCCTTCAGCTTCTCGCCCAGAATGACCCGGGTGGCGACCTCCACGATGGGCACGCCGGTCACCTTGGAGATATAGGGGATGGTGCGGGAGGAACGGGGGTTGACCTCGATGACATAGATCTCATCGTTGTACAGAATGTACTGGGCATTGATGAGACCCACGACGCCCAGCTCCCGGGCCATGTTCTTGGTGTCCTCCAGAATGGTCTTTTTGTGCTCCTCGCTGATGTGCAGGGGAGGATAGACGGAGATGGAGTCGCCGGAGTGGATGCCGGCGCGCTCGACGTGCTCCATAATGCCGGGGATCAGGATATCCTCGCCGTCAAACACGCCGTCCACTTCCAGCTCGCGGCCCATCAGGTACTTATCGACCAGAATGGGGTGCTCCTGCACGGTCATGTTGATGATCTGCATGAAGTCCACGATGTTGCGGTCGGAATAGGCGATCTCCATGCCCTGGCCGCCCAGAACATAGGAGGGGCGCACCAGCACGGGATAGCCCAGCTCGTGGGCAGCCTTCAGCGCCTCTTCGGTCGTAAAGACCGTGGTGCCCTTGGCGCGGGGGATGCCGCAGGTGTTCAGCACCTCGTCAAAGCGCTCACGATCCTCGGCGGCGTCGATGCCCTCGGCGGAGGTGCCCAGCAGCCGGACGCCCATCTCGGTCAGAGCCTTGGCCAGCTTGATGGCGGTCTGGCCGCCGAACTGGACGACTGCGCCCCAGGGCTTCTCCAGCTCCACCACATTCTGCACATCCTCGGGGGTCAGCGGCTCAAAGTACAGCTTGTCCGCGATGTCGAAGTCGGTGGAGACGGTCTCCGGGTTGTTGTTGATGATAATGGTCTCGCAGCCCATCTTCTTGAGGGCCCAGACGGAGTGGACAGAGCAGTAGTCAAACTCGATACCCTGGCCGATGCGGATGGGGCCGCTGCCCAGCACCAGCACCTTGCGCAGGCCGTTGTCCACGCCTTCGGCCTCATTCTCCTGGTCATAGGTGGAGTAATAGTAGGGGGTCTCCGCGTCGAACTCGGCGGCGCAGGTGTCCACCATCTTGAAGGCGGGCTTGACGCCGAAGCTCTCGCGCAGAGCCTTGATCTCCTTGGCGTGGGAGTCGTCGCCCTTGTGCAGGAAGGAGATATGAGAATCCGTAAAACCGAACTCCTTGGCCCTGAGCAGCAGCTCCGGGGTCAGAGACGGGGCGTTCTGGATGGCGTTCTCCGTGTCGATGATGGCCTGATAGCGCTCCAGGAACCAGAGATCCACCTTGGTGATGGAGTTGATCTCCTCCATGCTGATACCCCGGCGCAGTGCCTCGGCAATGACAAAGATGCGCTCGTCATCGATGTTCTTGAGCTTCTCCTCGATCTCATAGGTAGGCACATCCACCAGCTTGGGCAGACGCAGCGCCTTGACATTCAGCTCCAGGGAGCGGATGGCCTTCATCAGTGCACCCTCGAAGTTGGGGGCAATGGCCATGACCTCGCCGGTGGCCTTCATCTGGGTGCCCAGCGTGCGGCTGGCGGTGGTGAACTTGTCGAAGGGCAGGCGGGGGATCTTCAGCACGCAGTAGTCCAGCGTGGGCTCGAAGCAGGCGGTCGTCTTGCCGGTGACGGCGTTGGGGATCTCGTCCAGCGTGTAGCCCAGGGCGATCTTGGCGGCCACCTTTGCGATGGGATAGCCGGTGGCCTTACTGGCCAGTGCGGAGGAACGGGACACACGGGGGTTGACCTCAATGACCGCGTACTCATAGGAGTCGGGGTTCAGCGCGAACTGGCAGTTGCAGCCGCCCTCGATCTCCAGCGCAGAGATGATGTCCAGCGCGGCGGTACGGAGCATCTGATACTCCTTATTGGCCAGCGTCTGGGTGGGAGCCACGACGATGGAGTCGCCGGTGTGAACACCCACGGGGTCGATGTTCTCCATGGAGCAGATCTGAATAACGTTGCCCGCGCTGTCGCGCATGACCTCGAACTCGATCTCCTTCCAGCCGGAGATGCAGCGCTCCACCAGAATTTCGCCCACGCGGGAGGCGTAGATGCCCCGGGCGGCGATCTCTCTCAGGGACGCCTCGTCATAGGCGATGCCGCCGCCGGTGCCGCCGAGGGTATAGGCGGGACGGACGATGACGGGATAGTGGATGGAGTTGGCAAAGTCCACGGCGTCCTCCACGGTGGTCACGACCACAGAGGTGACGCAGGGCTGGTGAATGGACTCCATGCAGTCCTTGAAGCCCTGCCGATCCTCTGCCTTGTGGATGGACTCGGGGCTGGTGCCCAGCAGCTTGACGCCGTACTTCTTCAGGATCCCCTGCTCATGCAGTGCCATGGCCAGGTTCAGGCCGATCTGGCCGCCCAGCGTGGGCAGGATGGAATCGGGATGCTCCTTCTCGATGACCGCAGTCAGGGAGGCGACGTTCAGAGGTTCGATGTAGACATGGTCAGCAATGTCCTTGTCAGTCATGATGGTGGCGGGGTTGGAGTTGACCAGCACCACCTCCAGGCCCTCCTCCTTCAGGGAGCGGCAGGCCTGGGTACCGGCGTAGTCGAACTCGGCGGCCTGACCGATGACGATGGGGCCGCTGCCGATGACCAGCACCTTTTTAATATCAGGATTCTTAGGCATTCTGAGCACCGTCCTTCTTTGCTTCGTCTACCATTTCAAGGAACTTGTCAAACAGGTATTCCGTGTCCTGCGGGCCGGGGCTGGCCTCGGGGTGGAACTGCACGGTGAAGATGCGCTTGCCCTTGTAGCGCAGACCCTCGCAGGTGTTGTCGTTGACGTTGACATGGCTCACCTCGGCCACGGCGGGATCCACCGTGTCGCTGAGCACCATGTAGCCGTGGTTCTGGCTGGTGATGAACACCCTTCCGGCGGCGATGTCCCGGACCGGATGGTTGGCGCCGCGGTGACCGTAGGCCAGCGGGCCGGTCTTGGCACCGGTGGCCAGCGCCATCAGCTGATGGCCGAGACAGACGGCGAAGATGGGCAGGTCGGCCTCATAGAGCTTCTTCACCTCGGCGATGATCTCCACATTATCAGCGGGGTCGCCGGGGCCGTTGGACAGCATCACGCCGTCATAGCCTCCGGAGAGCACCTCGGAGGCCGGGGTGTGGGCGGGCAGGACGGTCACGTCGCAGCCGCGCGCATTCAGGCAGAGGGTCATGTTGCGCTTCTCGCCGAAATCCATCAGGGCGATCTTGTACTTGGCGTTCTCCACCGGGAAATGCTGAGGCTCTCTGGTGGTCACGCGCTCCACCGTGCCGCTGACGCGGTAGGCCTTCAGCTTCTCCTGCACCTCATCCATATTAAAATGCTCCGCACAGGTGATCATGCCGTTCATGCTGCCCTGGTTGCGGAGGATCTTGGTCAGAGCACGGGTGTCGATGCCCTGAATGCCGGTGATGTTGTTCTCTTTCAGATAATCGTTCAGCGTGCCCTCGCAACGGAAATTGCTGCCCTGCTCGGAGAGCTTGCGCACAACAAAGGCCTCCGCCCAGGGACGGGAGGACTCATTGTCCTCGTGGTTCACACCGTAATTGCCGATGAGGGGATAAGACATCACAATGCCCTGCCCCGCATAGGACGGATCGGTCAAGATCTCCTGATAACCCACCATCGAAGTGTTGAACACCATCTCGCAGACCCGATCCTCGGTGCTGCCGATGCTCTCGCCAACGAAGGTGCGGCCGTTTTCCAGGATCAAAGTAGCTTTCATCTGAAAAAACCCGCCTTTCCTAAAGTAACTCCCAAATGTTTCTTTCACACGATAAATGCCCGTCTCCGGTTATAATTTTACCCTGTGATGAAGCGGTCACAGGGCAAAAACTTTAAAAAAAAGGGAGATGTCCGCGCGCTGACTGTCAAAAGACGCGCGGGGCAACTCCCTACAAGGCTTTACCTTATTATTTATACCACACCCCATTTTAGAATGCAAGGCAAACTTTCTCTCTTTCGTCAGCTTTTGCACATTTCCCAAATCCTTTTCGCATAAAAGCCACGCATATGGACACTCTAACAACACGAATTTTTCAAAGGGGGAACGGGCTTGACCACCGCATTTATCCGCACGATCATCCTCTATCTGCTGCTCATCACCGGTATCCGGCTCATGGGCAAGCGCCAGGTGGGCGAGCTGGAGCCCACCGAGCTGGTGCTGGCCATGCTGCTGAGCGATCTGGCGGCGGTGCCCATGCAGGATTTCGGCCTGCCGCTGCTCTACGGCGTGGTGCCCATCGTCACGCTGCTGTGCATCACCATGCTGCTCAGCATGACCGCCATGCGCTCGCCCCGGCTCCGGGAGCTGCTGTGCGGCAGGCCCAGCATCGTGGTCAAGGACGGAAAGCTCCGCCAGCGGGAGATGAAAAAGGTGCGCATAACGGTGGACGAGCTCATCGAGGAGCTGCGGCTCAAGGGAGTGCCGGACATTTCCAGCGTCAAATACGCCATTCTGGAGACCAGCGGCGAGGTGTCCGTCCTGCTGCGGGACGCCGAACAGCCCGCCACCCCCGGCCAACTGGGGCTGACCGTAGAGGAAACCGAGCTTCCCCTTGTGGTCGTCAGCGACGGACGGGTGATGTCTGAAAATCTGAAAAGCCTCGGCTATGACCAGACGTGGCTGGCGCGTCAGCTGCGGGAGAAAGGGTATTCCGACCCCCGGGACGTCTTTCTGCTCACGGCGGACTCCGGCGGCGTGATCCACTTCACGCCAAAGGAGGCCGGGGAATGAGACGCATCTGGGTGAGCATCCTTATCATGGCCGTCACGCTGGCGCTGGCGCTGGGAAACGGCTGGTATCTCCAGCGGCTGACCGGCAGCATGGCGCTGGAGCTGGAAAACGCACAGCTTCTGGCCGAAGAAGGCAATCTGGACGGCGCCCGGGAATTGACCGGTCAGGTCTACGACCGTTGGCAGCGCCGGCAGACCTACCTCTGTGTTGTCGCCCGTCACGGAGACACCGGCGAGATCCAGACCGCCTTTCAGGAGGTGCTCCAGCTGCTGCGCTGGCCGGACGAACTGCCGGAATACGCCGTCGCCAATGCCCGGCTTCAGGAGCAGCTCGGCGCGCTGGCCTCGCTGGAACGCTTCAGCGGAAGGAATCTGTTTTGATCCGCCCTCCGCCGGGCCGAAAACCGACCCCCGCCGGAATGCCCGAAAGACATCCCGGCGGGGGCCGTTCATTTCATGATATTACCGCTCCGCAAGCAGCTTATTGAGCTCTGCCATGAAGGTATCGATGTCCTTGAACTGGCGGTACACCGAGGCAAAGCGGACATAGGACACCTCGTCCACATCTCGCAGATGCTCCATGACCAGCTCGCCGATCTTCTCGGTGCTGGTCTCCCGCTCCAGAGAATTCTGAAGCTCCTGCTCCACGGTGTCGGCGATCTTCACCAGCGTCTCCATGGGCACCGGCCGCTTCTCGCAGGCACGAATCATGCCGCGAAGCACCTTGTCCTTGTCAAAGCTCTGGCGGGAACCGTCCTTTTTGACCACTACCAGCGGCAGGGATTCCACCGTCTCATAGGTTGTAAAGCGCTTACCGCAGGACAGGCACTCCCGGCGACGGCGGATGCTGGCACCCTCGTCCGCAGGACGGGAATCCACAACTTTGCTCTCCAGATTTGCACAAAACGGACACTTCATGCCACTGCACGCTCCTTGTCTCGCACCCTACCGCATCGGGCAGTTCATGGGGAAAAACTCATACAATATATAGTACCATTCCCACCTGCGGCTGTCAATTCATTCCGTCTTTCTCTCCGCGCTGTCTGGAGGAGAACGGCGCAATGAAGAGCAGCACCGTCACCGCCAGATAGATCCCATAGATCAGATAGGTGATCCAGTTGCTCCACGGGAAGCTGCCCTCCGGGTGGCTCACTGCATAGATGAAAAACACCACCGCCAGTACCAGCATAAAGCCCGCAATCCCGCGGGAGACCTTTTTGCTCATCGCTTCTGCGCCCCTTTCCGCTCTGTCTACTTCTTTTTCTTTATAACACGGAAGGCGCACGCTGTAAAGCCAAAATTTACGGCGGCAGAACGGGCATTCCCCGGCTGTCCAGCCATAGCATCAGCCACCCGCGCTCTGCCCGGACGAGGCAGAACAGCGGCGGGATTGGAAACGGCATTCCCACCTGCCAGCTGCGGCGCAGGCAGAGTTTTCCACCCTCCTCCCGCCGCCAGCTCCAGCCGTTCTGATCGGACAGCGCGCCGTGAAGGATCGGATCAGTTGTCAGGGAAGGCTCCGCCCTCTGCCAGTTCGTTCCCGACAGGGCGGACCGGGATGCGGCGCTTTGCTGCCCTGCCCCCGTCATCCCGGCGGCAGGCCGCTCCCAGACGCCGCCCACCGCTTCCACCCGCTGGGGCGGAAAGACGCCCTGCTCCGTCAGCATGGCGCGGCTCACTGTCCGCCTGAGCGCAAGTCCGTCCCCCTCCGGCTCCGGGGTGCCCAGCAAAAGCCGCCGCCCGTCCCGAACGAGCCAGAGCTTGCACAGCCCCCGCGCACCGGGCAGGGTGCAGTCAAAGCGCACCCGCACGCCGTCCACCTCATACCACGCCCATCCATTCGGTTCGCAGGGCAGCGCTGTCCGTTCCGGCAAAAAATCACCCTCTTTCCATATCATATATGGGAAGAGGGCGTGTGATATGCGCTGAAATGAGAGAGCAGAGTTTGATACGGCGCTGTCAGTCTGCTGGTTTCACGCACGGCGGGGGCAAGCACCCGCCCTACATTCTAAATGTGAAAGTACTCTATTCCACCGTCATCCTGAGCGCAATGAAGGATCTTAAAACCCCTGTCTCCGACACAGGGCATTCTGCTTGCAGAAGTCAGTGCTGTAAGATTCTTCGGCCCGCGGCCTCAGAATGACAGATACAGCAGACTTTGATTGCATTATTTTTTCTTCTTTTGCATTCCTCTCCGCTTGACCCACCTGCCCCAATCATAAATTCCTTCTTTGTCGGTATGAAAAATAACATCTATTACCAACACAGTCAGTACACCAAGTGCAAGATCAAGCTTTGTAATAAAAGTTCCTATTTTATTTGAGACGTTCAAGCCGTCCAATATGATGCATAAAACAAGTGAGCCCGCATAGACCGCTGCGGACACAGGATACAGCAGTCGAAAAAACAGTGGAACATGGGGTCTAAAGCGGCTCATCAGTAGCCACTCTTTGAACGATCTTCCCTTGCACATCTTTTTTAGGGCGCTTTTATTAAATTTGTATACCATAATACTGTTAATATACGATCTGGAAAAATATATTGCAAGGCATAAGGCTAAGCTCAATGCAATACACTGTTCTCGTACATTCATAATGCCTCCACATTCCCGCAAATATCCATACATGACACACGCAGTCAGCGCCAGAATAATCGACAATTCATTTATAGCATAAACGGCGCCGCCTGTAAAGCACGTCCCGCAGAGCTTTTACGAATGCGCTGCGGGACGGTGCATTTTGTATGTTTACAAAGCAGGCAGACTCACAGCTCCTCCAGCTTCTGCCGGATGACCTGATTGACCACCTTTGGGTCGGCCTTGCCCTTGAGCAGCTTCATGGTCTGACCCACAAGGAAACCGAAGGCCTTCTGCTTACCCGCCTGATAGTCGGCGACAGACTTGGGGTTCTCCGCAAACACCTGGGCCACGGTGGACTCCACCAGCGCAGTGTCGTTGACCTGCTCCAGACCGTGCTCCTTCACATAGGCCGCCGGGTCAGCGTCCTCGTCAAAGACGGCTGCAAAGACCTCCACGGCAGTGTTGCGATTGATCTTGCCCTCCTTGACCAGCGTCAGCAGCTTGACCAGCGTGGCCGGAGTGAGGGGCATCTGCTTGGCCTCGATGGACTTCTCCTTCAGGGTGCGCAGCACCTCGCCCATCATCCAGTTGGCCACATCCTTGGGGGCACCGCCCAGCCGGACGGCCTCCTCAAAGAAGTCGGCCAGCGCCTTCTGGCCGGTCAGCATACCGGCATCGTACTCCGGCAGGCCGAACTCGGCCACATAGCGTGCCTTCTTCTCCGCGGCCATCTCGGGCAGCTCCGCCCGGGCGGAGTCCAGATACTCCTCGGTGATCTCCATGGGCGGGATGTCCGGCTCCGGGAAGTAGCGGTAATCCTGGGCGTTCTCCTTGGAGCGCATGGAGTAGGTAGCGTCCTTGTTCTCATCCCAGCGGCGGGTCTCCTGGATCACCCGCTTGCCGTCCTCGATCAACTCGATCTGGCGGCGGGTCTCATAGGCGATGGCCCGGGCAATGGCCTTGAAGGAGTTGATGTTCTTCATCTCGGTGCGGGTGCCCAGCTCCGTGCTCCCGGCGGGGCGGACGGAGAGGTTCACGTCGCAGCGGAGGGAGCCCTCCTGCATCTTGCAGTCGGACACGCCCAGATACTCCAGCGTGGATTTCAGCTTCTCCAGATAGGCGATGACCTCCTCCGCCGAGCGCATATCCGGTTCGGAAACGATTTCCAGAAGCGGTACGCCGCATCGGTTGTAATCCACCATCGTCTGATCGAGCCACGGGTCGTGCATCAGCTTGCCCGCGTCCTCCTCCATGTGGATTTCGTGGATGCCGACGGATTTTTCCCCCGCCGCCGTCACGATATCGACATGCCCGTTTCGGCAGATCGGCAGATACAGCTGGCTGATCTGGTACGCTTTGGGCAGATCGGGATAGAAATAGTTTTTGCGGTCAAATTTATTGTAGCGCGTAATCTCGCAGTTCGTCGCCAGACCCGCTGCAACGGCAAACTCGACGACCTTTTTGTTCGCCACCGGGAGCGTGCCGGGCATGCCCGTGCAGACCGGACAGGTATGCGTGTTGGGCGCGCCGCCGA
>OGCO01003381.1_pt1 | contig 18864 bp, 14 predicted proteins | sample 1570171 | NCBI WGS metagenome assembly OGCO01 (sample SAMEA4370583, study PRJEB24528) | human gut metagenome | reverse complement strand
ATGAATTCCAGATCCTCGCGCGTGAACACCTTGCCGCAGGGATTGGAGGGGTTGCACAGGATCATCGCCTTGGGGTGCTGGCGGAACGCATCCTCGAGGACGGCCGGGTCAAAATGGAAATCCGGCGGCACGAGCGGCACATAGATCGGCTCTGCGCCCGACAGGATGGTATCCGCGCCGTAGTTTTCGTAGAACGGGGAGAAAATGATGACCTTGTCGCCCGGATTGGTGACGGTCATCATCGCCGCCATCATCGCCTCGGTGCTGCCGCAGGTCGTGACGATCTCGGTGTTCGGGTCGATCTTCCGGCCCATACAGCGCGACTGCTTGGCGGCGAGCGCCTCGCGGAAGTTCTGCGAACCCCAGGTGATGGAATACTGATGAAAATCCTCATAGGCGACCTGCGCCATGCGGTCGAGGATCTCCTTCGGCGGTTCAAAGTCCGGGAAGCCCTGCGACAGGTTGACCGCGCCGTACTGCATGGAAACGCGCGTCATGCGGCGGATGACCGAGTCGGTGAAGCCGGCCGTGCGTTCGGATAAGCTCTGCATTTTATTTTCCTCCCACAATGTAAGATTTCTGATCGTTCAGGATATGTTTCGGGTCGAGCGCCGTCTTGATGCGGTTCATCACGGCGAGATTTTCCTTCGGCGTCTCGCGCAGGAAATACGGACGCTTGGAAATGCCAATGCCGTGCTCGCCCGAGGCCACGCCGCCGCAGGCATAGGCCTGCGCGTAGGCCTTTTCCATGTTCTCGTGCAGCTCGCGCTCCCACGTTTCCGCGTCCCGTCCGTCACGCACCACGCAGAGGTGCACGTTGCCGTCGCCCGCGTGGCCGAACGCGATCATGCGCATGCCCGAGGACGCTTCCAGCTCGTTGATAAAGCGGACGAAATCCGCAGTGCGGCTGATGGGGACGACGATGTCGACCGGCTCCTGCTCGGAGACCGCCTCGACCGCCTTGACGAGCGCGCCGCGCACCTTCCAGATGTCGGCGGCCTGCGCTGCATTGCGCAGCACGACATAGTCGATTGCGCCGTTTGCGAGCGCGAGCGCACGCACCCGCTCCAGACTCGCCTCCACCTCGCTCTGATGGCCGTCGAACGTCAGCAGGATGTACGAGCCGGCGTCCGGCCGCGGATATTTCACGCCGGAAAACTCCTCGCCGAGCGCCACGACCTTGCGTTCCATGAACTCCACGGCGGTCGGGTTGGCGTCCGCCTGCAGGATCGTCAGCACGCTGCGGATGCCGGTCTGAAGGTCGGCATACGGCACGAGCACGCTCACGCTGGTCTCCGGTCTCGGCAGCAGCCGCAGCAGGCACTTCGTGATGACCGCGAGCGTGCCCTCCGAGCCGATGAGCAGATGCTTGAGCGACAGACCGCTCGCGTCCTTGACCTGCTTGCCGCCGACCTGCATCACCGTGCCGTCCGCCAGCACGACCTCCAGACCGCGCACATAATCGCGCGTCACGCCGTACTTGACCGCACGCATGCCGCCGGCGTTCGTGCTGATGTTGCCGCCGATGCTCGACGCCTTTTCGCCCGGGTCGGGCGGATAGAACAGACCGCGCTCTTCGACATAGCTCTGGAAATCCTTCAGCAGGATGCCCGGCTCCACGGTCGCGGTCATGGTATCGCGGTCGAGCTCGAGAATGCGGTTCATGCGCGACACATCCAGGATGATGCCGCCATGCAGCGGGATCGTCGAGCCGACCAGATTAGTCGCCGCGCCGCGCGGCGTGACCGGAATGCCGTTTTCATCGGCGTATCTGAGCACGCCGCTGACCTCTTCGGTCGAGCGCGCGAACACGAGTGCGTCCGCCGTGCCGGTTCTGCGCCCGAGCGCATCGCTCTGGTATTCCGGCGGAATCTGTTCCGCAAAAAGCAGGCTCGTCTCGTCCGGGATGATGCTCCGCAGAGCCTGTCTGTTGATTTGCATGGTCATTTCCTTCCTGTGGAAAGTGCCGCCGAAACGGCGGCACTGTACGGTTGCATTTTACTTGTCAGCGAGCAGGTCCTGATCCCAGCCTGCCTTGATGAAGTAGCCGCCGAACTGATCGTTGAATACCGCCTCGGTCTCGTCCGACTGGAATGCCGCAACGACCTTCCTGTAGGTCTCGACCTTCGCGGGGTCGGACAGATCCTCGGTGCGCGCTGCGATGAGGTTCCAGTATTCCTCAATGTCCAGCTTGTCGTCCTTGTAGATCGCGTCCTCGGTCTTGAGGCCGAAATCGAGGGCATAGTTGCCGTTTACAACGCCTGCGGTCACATCCGCGAGCGTGGACGGGATGATGTTCGCCTTCAGCTCCTCGATCTTGATCTGCTTGTTATAGGTCTCGATGTCGTCAACGGTCGGGTTGAAATCCGCGCCGTCCTTGAGCTTGATGAGGCCGGCAGCCTCCAGCACCTTGAGCGCGCGGCCGCCGTTGGTCGCGTCGTCCGGGATAGCGACGGTATCGCCGTCCTTGAGCTCATCGACCGACTTCACCTTGTCGGAGTACAGGTTGAGCGGGATGATGAAGGTATTGCCGATGTTCTCGATCTCGTAGCCGTAGCTGTCGATCTCGCTCTGGAGATAGATGCGGTGCTGGAAGGCGTTGAGGTCGATCTCGCCGTTGGCGAGCGCATTGTTCGGGGTTACATAATCGGAAAACTGTACGAACTCGAGGTCGATGCCCTCGTCCGCGAGTTTCTCCTTCGCCGGCGCCCAGATATCCTCGTAGATCGCGCCGACAACGCCGAGCTTTACGGTGGTCTGTGCGTCGCTGCTGCCGGATGCCTGTGCGGCATCATCGGAAGCGCTGCTCGAAGAGCCGCATGCGGTCAGAGCGAGCGCGAGGCTTGCGGCGGACAGGGAAAGTGCGATAATTCTTTTGAGCTTCATTGGGATTACCTCCATCTTATGATATCATTTTTAATTTGACTGGTTTTACAGGGTGAGCGAAAGCTGATAATTGTCGCTCATGGTCCGGCAGGAGGCGTCGAACTTCTCCTGCTCCTCCGGGGTGAGATGCAGCTCGATGATGTGCGCGATGCCGTCGCGACCCACGATCGCCGGGACGCTCGCATAGACATCGTGCTGACCGTACTGACCGTTCAGCAGGACAGAGACCGAAAGGACGCGGTTCTCGTTATAGAAGATGGCGCGGACGACCTCCGCCGCAGACGCACCGATGCCGAACTCGGTGCAGCCCTTGCCGCGCAGGATGGTCCAGCCGCCCTCGCGGCCCGCATCGGCGAGGGCATCGAGGTCGAGCTTTCCGAACGTGTCCGGGTACTCGTCGCGCCACTGGCTGAGCGGCTTGCCGGCAATGGTGACAGCCGACCACGCGACCATCTGGCTCTCGCCGTGCTCGCCGAGCGCGTAGGCGGTGATGGATTTCTGGTCGATGCCGGTCTCCTGCGCGATCGCGCGGCGCAGTCTTGCGGAGTCGAGCGTGGTGCTCGTGGAAAAGATACGCTCCGGCGCCCAGTTCAGCGTGTGCTGGATATAATGCGTGATAACGTCCGCCGGGTTGGAAATATTGACGATAATTCCGTCAAATCCGGATTTTTTGATGGACGCGGTAACTTCCTTCAGGATCTCGATGGTCTGCCCCAGCGTATCCATGCGGGTCTGACTGCCGCTCGGCAGCGGGCCTGCCGCGATGATCATGATCTGCGCATCGGCGGCATCGCTGTAATCACCGGCGGTGACTTTGGTGCGGACCGGCAGATAGTTGGTCGCGTCGGTCAGATCGAGCGCCTGTGCGACAGCCTTTGCGCGGTCGGAGTCGATGTAGACAATCTCGTCTGCGAGGCTCTGCGAGATCAGCGCATAGCCGACATGGGAGCCGACATGGCCTGCGCCCACGATAACAACTTTACGATTGGAAATACTCATGTCAGACTCTCCTTAATGCGTGTTCTTCCTGACGACCTGGCCGCCAATGAACTCCATAATGCAAACGATAATGACCAGGACCAGCACCGTGACGTTGGTGATGTCGACCATGTTGCGGTCGTGGCCGTAGCGGATGGCGAAATCGCCCAGACCGCCTGCGCCGACAACGCCCGCCATTGCGGTGAGGTTGAGCAGGCTGATGGCCGTGATGGTCGTGCCGCGTGCGATCGCCGCGACGCTTTCCTTGAGGTAGACGCGGAAGATGATCTCAAGCGGCGTCGAGCCCATGGAGAGCGCCGCCTCGATCAGACCGCCGTCCAGCTCCGCGAGCGCGCCCTCGACCTGCCGGGTGAAGAACGGCACCGCGCCGAACACCAGAGGAACGATCGCGCCGCGCACATACAGCGCCGTGCCCATGACGACGCGGGAGAACGGCATGACCCACGTCAGCAGGATGATGAACGGGATGGAGCGGAACAGGCTGACCAGCTTGTCGACGATCTGGTAGACGACTTTGTTTTCCAGAATGCCGCCCGGCTTTGTGACCGTGAGCAGCACGCCGAGCGCCAGACCGAGCACGAACGAGATCGCACCCGACCAGACCACCATGAGCAGCGTATCGCCGATCGCCGCATAGAAGTCCGGCAGCTTTGCCATTACGTTCGGAATGATGTTATTCAGAAACTCTTGCATCCTTGATGACCTCCACTCCTACGTTTTTCTTAATGAGATATGCGATTGCCTGCGTGATCTGTTCACGCTCGCCGCTGATGATGGCTACCGTGCCGCCGATCGGCGCATTCTGCACGATGGCAATATCGGAAAAGATAATGTTGAGCGTAATATCGAATTTACGCGATACCGTCGAGATCAGCGGCTCGGAAACGTTGCGCTGAATGTAGCTCAGGCGCACGATGAGCTCGCCCGGCTTCAGCTGCACCACCGGAGAATCCTCCTCGATGAGCTCCTCGATCTTGCGGAGATTGGATGTCGTATGGATAAAGCTCCGGGTGATCTCCTGCCGGGGATCTGCGAACACATTGAATACCTCGCCCTGCTCGACGACCCTGCCGTGCTCCATGACCGCTACGCGGTCGCAGATCTCCTTGACCACGGCCATCTCGTGCGTGATGATGACGACCGTGATGCCGAGCTTCTCGTTCAGGTTCTTCAGCAGCCGCAGGATCGCCTTGGTGGTCTGGGGGTCGAGCGCCGAGGTCGCCTCGTCGCACAGCAGCACATTCGGGTCGTTTGCGAGTGCCCGCGCGATGGCAACGCGCTGCTTCTGGCCGCCGGAAAGCTGCTTCGGATACGCCTCCGCCTTGTCTCCGATGCCGACCAGCTCGAGCAGCCTGTGCACCTTGTCCGCGATCTGCTCTCTGGAAAGGCCGCTGCCGCGCAGCGGATACGCGACGTTTCCGAATACGGTGCGCGACGGCATCAGATTGAAATGCTGAAAGATCATGCCGATCTTTTTGCGCGCCTGCCGCAGCTCCCTCGCGGAGAGCGCGGTCATTTCTTTTCCGTCCACTGTGACCGAGCCGGAGGTCGGCCGCTCGAGCAGATTGATGCATCGCACGAGCGTGGACTTGCCGGCGCCGGAGAAGCCGATGATGCCGAAGATCTCGCCCTTGCCGATCGAAAGGCTGACGTCCTGCACGGCGTGCACCGTGCGTCCGCCGGAGACGAAATTCTTGGAGATATGTGTCAGTTCTATCAAAACAATTCCTCCCTGTTACACAAAAAAGCGGAGAGCCCACAGCTCCCCGCTTCAGGACGATCCATGATCCGGAACAGTGCGCGGCGTCAAATAAGACCGCGTCCGTCCATTCCCATATCCGATCGGGCAGACAGCAGATGAGCATACTGCGGCATAGACATACACATGCAGCCCGACATTCGTTCGTTCAGAATAAACATGCTTTTCTGCTCCTTTCCGTTAACCTACTGTTTTTGTTGGTTATATAATAGCACTCTCATTCCCCAGTGTCAACATCGGAATTGTATGAATTGCTAATTCCGTCACATCGTCCAATTATCCGTGCTTCTCCCGCCGTTTTATCAGCAGTTTCGCCTGTTTTCAATCAACAGCATCGCTCGCACGCATCGCCAGAATGGTCTTTTCGATAAGCGTGTTCAGCTCCCAGCCGAGCATCGCCGCGCCGCGCTCAATGACCTCGCGCGAGCAGCCTGCGGCGAATTTCCTGTCCTTGTACTTTTTCCTGACCGATTTCACTTCCATGTCGCTGACGCTCTTCGACGGGCGCATGAGCGCGACCGCGCCGATCAGGCCGGTCAGCTCGTCCGCCGCATAGAGCACCTTTTCCATTTCATGTTCCGGCGCGATGTCCACGGTCAGCGCGTAGCCGTGGCTTGCGACCGCATGAATGAGGCGCTCGTCGATGCCGCGCTCGCGCAGCAGCTCCTGCTCCTTTGTGCAGTGCTGCTCAGGCCACTGCTCGAAATCCAGATCGTGCAGAATGCCGACGGCCTGCCAGAAATCCGCCTCGTCTCCGTAGCCGAGCTCATTCGCGTACCAGCGCAGCACATCGCCCACGATGCGTCCGTGCTTTCTGTGAAAATCACCCTCGTTATATTCGCACAGCAGCTCCCATGCCTGTTCCGGGGCCGGTATCATAACTACATCCTCCTTCTCGTCTGTTTATGCAAAAGGGAGACCGTACAGGTCTCCCTAAGGCTGTAAAATACATTTGGAGCTTTGAAATGGGTATGCTGTGATCAGTCAGCGAACAGCGGCGTGGACAGGTAGCGATCGCCGGTATCCGGCAGCAGCGCTACGATGGTCTTGCCCTTGTTCTCCGGACGCTTTGCAAGCTCGATCGCCGCCCAGACAGCTGCGCCGGAAGAAATGCCGACCAGAACGCCCTCGTGCTTGCCGATCAGCCTGCCGGTCGCAAAGGCATCATCATTTTCCACGGTGAGGATCTCGTCGTAGATTTTGGTGTCCAGAACGTCCGGAACAAAGCCTGCGCCGATGCCCTGGATCTTATGCGCGCCCGCGTGGCCCTGGCTGAGCACCGGAGAACTTGCCGGCTCAACGGCAACGACCTTGACGTTCGGATTCTGGCTCTTGAGATACTCGCCGGTGCCGGTAACAGTGCCGCCGGTGCCTACGCCCGCAACAAAGATGTCAACATTGCCGTCGGTATCCTCCCAGATCTCCGGGCCGGTGGTCGCCTTGTGCACAGCCGGGTTTGCCGGGTTTACGAACTGACCCGGGATAAAGCTGTTCGGCAGCTCTTTTGCAAGCTCGTCCGCCTTCGCGATCGCGCCCTTCATGCCCTTTGCGCCCTCGGTCAGCACAAGCTCTGCACCGTAAGCCTTCATCAGCTGGCGGCGCTCCACGCTCATGGTCTCCGGCATTACGATGATGATGCGGTAGCCGCGTGCGGCTGCAACACTCGCCAGACCGATGCCGGTGTTGCCGGAGGTCGGCTCGATGATGACCGAGCCCGGCTTGAGCAGGCCCTTTGCCTCAGCGTCGTCGATCATTGCCTTTGCGATGCGGTCCTTGACGCTGCCGGCCGGATTGAAGTACTCGAGCTTCGCCAGAACCTTTGCTTCGAGCTTCTCCTCCTTCTCGATATGCACCAGCTCCAGAAGCGGAGTGTGGCCGATCAGCTGGTCTGCGGATGTGTAAATCTTGCTCATGATAATTTCCTCCCGATATATCTCGTTGTTATTTTTTATATGATAAACTGTGTTCCGTGTCTGCCATGGTCAACATCGCGGACATCGGAAGGTCATCTGGTATCGCATTTCTATACCAACCTTTCCTGTAGGTTTATCTGAATTATATCCTACTATTCCTATGTTGTCAATAGGTTTTAGAAAAATTTTTTCGTTGATTTTCCTATTTTCCGTGTCGTATAATAGGTTTATTGAATGAAGGAGGAAAAGAAAGTATGCTGGTCTCAACCAAGGGCCGCTATGCGCTGCGCGTCATGATCGACCTTGCGGAGCATCCAACGGACGGCTATATCCCCCTCAAGCTCATCGCAGAGCGGCAGGGCATCTCGGAAAAATATCTGGAAAGCATCATCAAGCTGCTCGTCCGCGCCAGACTGCTGACCGGTCTGCGCGGCAAGGGCGGCGGCTACCGTCTCACCCGCTCGCCCGAGGAATACACCGTCGGCAGCATCCTGCGGCTGACCGAGGACTCGCTGGCGCCGGTCGCCTGTCTGGAGCCGGGCGCCAAGGCCTGCGAGCACGCATCCGAATGCCGCACGCTGACGCTCTGGAAGGGTCTGGACAAGGTCATCAACGACTACCTCGACAACATCACGATCGCCGACCTCATCCACACCAACCCGGACGAGTATGACTATATTATCTGAAACAGCAAAAAGCCACCCGCGAGGGTGGCCAGTCTGTCGTTAAACTCTGTTTTCACGCCAAAACAGCAGCCGCGCGGCAGCGCGCATTCAAAAGCGTTTGCTGCGCAAACGCATAAAAACCGGGGGCGTGCACCTCGGTTTTTATACTTTGAGAGGGAGAAAGTTTCCGCATGGGAACTTTCGGACGTCCGTGTTCTGCGAAGTCAGAACACACTTGTCGGAAAAACGAAGTTTTTCGACAGTTACAGCACTTCTTCGATCATCGCGAGCAGCTGCTGCATGTCGAACGGCTTGGAGAGATGGCCGTTCATGCCGGCCTTTGCGGCGTTCTGGCGATCCTCATCAAAGGCGTTCGCCGTTATGGCGACGATGGGCAGGGCCGCCTTTTCGGCGTCCGGCAGGGCGCGGATGGCGCGCGTGGCCTCGTAGCCGTTCATGACCGGCATCTGAATGTCCATCAGCACCAGATCATAGTACCCGGGCGCGCTTTCGCGCACCTTGTCCACCGCGAGCTTTCCGTTTTCCGCCGTGTCCACCGCGAACCCGGCTTCCTCGAGCATCGTCACCGCGATCTCGCGGTTGAGGGCGTTGTCCTCGACGACCAGCAGCCGTTTTCCGGCGAATTCCGCCGCATTTTCCGTCGGCTCCTTTTGTTCCTCCATGCGGAACGGCTCGGCCAGCACGCGCCGCAGCTCGGACAGGAACAGCGGCTTTGCGCAGAAGGCGGTCACGCCCGCGTCCCTCGCCTCGACCTCGATGTCCGTCCAGTCGTAGGCGGTCAGGATGATGATGGGCGTCGCCTCGCCGATCAGCCTGCGCACGCGGCGCACGACCTCGAGGCCGTTCATATCGGGTATCATCCAGTCGATGATGAACACGCGGAAGCCGTCGCCCTGATCGAGCGCGTCCTGCGCACGAACGACCGCCTCGCGTCCCGAGGTCGTCCAGTCCGCCCGCATCCCGATCGTGCGCAGCATCTTGCTGACGTTCAGGCAGGTGTCGGTGTCGTCGTCCGCGACGAGCGCGCGCAGGCCCTCGAGCTGGGGGATGCGCGCGGGCGCGGCGGCACGCTCTCCGCTGACCGGGAAGCGCAGGGAAACCGTGAATTCCGAGCCCTTTCCCGGCTCGCTCTCGACCGAAATGCCGCCGTCCATCATGTCGACCAGATTTTTCGTGATCGCCATGCCGAGGCCGGTGCCCTGAATGCCGCTCACGGTCGAGGTCTCCTCGCGCGCGAACTGCTCGAAGATGTGCTCCTGAAACGCCGGACTCATGCCGATGCCGTTGTCGCGGATATGGAACTCATAGTCCGCGCTGCCTTTCGGCGCGGTCTGCTTCTGGACGATGCGCAGGGTGATCGTGCCGCCCGCCGGAGTGAATTTGATGGCGTTGGACATGATGTTGAGCATGATCTGGTTGAGGCGCATGGGGTCGGCGATGACGTCCTCGTCCTCCACGTCGACCATGTCGATGAAGAGCGAGATGCGCTTGGCGGAAATGCCCGACTGGATGATGTCGCGCAGGTCGTGCACGAGCTCGGGCAGGTGCACCGGGCGCGGCTCGAGCGAGACCTTGCCGCTCTCGATGCGGCTCATGTCGAGCACGTCGTTGATGAGCGAGAGCAGATGCTGGCTCGCCGTCGCGGTCTTTTTCAGGTAGTCGAGCACCTGCTCACGGTTGTCGATATGGGTGGCCGCAAGCGAGGTGAAGCCGATGATCGCGTTCATCGGCGTGCGGATGTCGTGCGACATATTGAACAGGAATTCGCGCTTGGCGCGGTTGGCCGCCGTTTCCTGACGGACAGCGCGTTCAAGCTCGGCGTTTTTCTGCTCGAGCGAAAGCTGATATTCCTTTTCGAGCGACTGCTGCTGCCGCAGGAAGCTCTTTTCCGTGCCTCGGCGCACGAACAGGAGCAGCGTCAGACCGCCCAGGCAGGCGAGGAACGCCACGATCATGTTGATCGGCGTGTTCGTGTAGAGCAGTCTGCCCGGGACATATATGTAGTAGTAGAAATCGCGCCCGTGGCTGTACATCCCGTAGTACCGGGTCAGGCCCTTCCGCCCGGCATAGACCAGCGTTTCCGCCCTGCCGCTCGAACGGATGCGGCGGAGCTGCTCGTTTGCGGTGGTGTCCGTGCCGATGAGGGTCGGCTCGTCCGACGCGGTCACGCGGTTGCCGTCCGAGAGGATCACGACTCCTGTGGTATCGGCGTCGTAGCCGTCGAGCAGATCCTGCACGGAGAGCACGGATTTCTGCGCGAACGCCGCCTTCGTGTGCCGCCATGCGAGCACCGCGCCGCTGCCGTCCGCAAGGCTGTGCACGGTGGTGTCAGCGAACGAGCCATCGGTCAGCTGCACGCGGCGGACGTAGGTGCTCTGCGGATGGCCGACCACGGCGAGCACGCGCTCCGGCTCCAGATCGGTCTGAAGCTGGGCATAGCCGATGCCGTCCGTGCTGTATTCGCAGACCAGCCTGCCCTTCACGTCCACGACCGAAACGCCGGTCAGCCACAGCCGCTCGGTGTACTGCCGCAGCGCGTCCTCGCCGCAGTCGAGCGTCAGGCCGTCCAGCTCCTGCATCGCGGTCGTGCCGCGCACGAGCGCCTTGGCCACGGCGGTCTCGTTGTACTGCACGTAGGCAGAGGACTGCTCCTTGACGAAGTCGATCAGCTCGTTCATGCGGTGCTCGCAGCTCTGCATATCTGAATAACGGGACAGCCCGAATACCATCCCGAGGAACAGCAGTCCGCCCGCAAGGCACAGGCAGGCGAAGGCTTTCCGCGAGCGCGGTTTGCGGTTTTTACTGTTCAAGCGCATCCACCTCCAGACTGTGCGCGGGGTCGTCGAGATACTTTCCGACGAGCTTTTCCATGCTGCCGTCCTCGCGCATCTGCTCAAAGACCTCGTTCAGCTGCGCCGCGAGGCCGCGCGTGTCATTTTTGGAAAAGGCCACGCCGATGCCGGTCACGAGCAGCGGCTCGTCGAGAATGCGGAAGTTCGCGCCGTAGTCCTTCATGTACTGCCGGATGGCCTCCTCGTGCGCCGCGATCGCGTCCGTATAGCCGCAGTCGAGCATGGCGTACTGCACGCCGCGGTCCGCGAGGCTGATGATGTTCCGGAAGGCCGGGACGTTTGCGCCGCCACTCAAAAAGATCGCCTCCGGCTTGCCGGTGGCCTGCACCGCGATGGTCTTTCCCGCAAGGTCACTCATCGTCTCGATGCCGCTCTGCGCGTCGACCGCCACGACCTGACGGCTCACCAGATACGGCCCCGCCCACTGATAGTCGTTTTCGCGGCCCTCCATGGAAAAGCAGTCCCAGATGCAGTCGATCTCTCCGCTGTCGACCAGCTCGGTCTTTTTCTCCCAGTCGATCGTGGTGAATTCCGCGCGGTAGCCCATGCGGCGGAACGCCTCCTCCGCGATCTCGACGTCCAGACCGGTGATGTCGCCGTTATTGTCCATGTAGACATAGGGCGGATAGGTGTCGCTGCCGACGGTGAGCGCCGGGAGCGCGCTGTCGGACGCCGCAGACGGGGCGCAGCCGGACAGCAGGAGCGCCGACAGCGCCGCAAAAAGCGCCGATGCGCGTCTCAGCCGTTTGAGTTTTATCATAGATCTTCGTGTCTCCTTCTGTCTCTCTCTCTCCCTGCGGCCGAAGATACCGCAGTTTATCATTCAATCATTCAGTATACACGATTTCGCCCGGCTGTACAATAATATTGGTCGCTGATGCTGGAAGTTTTTCTTTATTCTGCATTGCTTTGGTAGTATAATAAAATAGTGAAAAACCGACAAGATCGGACAGAGGGAGGGACCGCGACCCGGCTGCGGTCGAACGACTATGAACCGACAGAAAATCCTGATCGTTGACGACTCGGAGATGAACCGAGAAATGCTCAAGGCCATCCTGGGCGAGGGATACAAATACGCAGAGGCAGTGGACGGCGCGCAGGCGCTCCGGATGCTCCAGCAGGATATGCACATCGATCTGGTGCTGCTCGACATCAATATGCCGAAGATGGACGGCTTTGCCGTGCTCGAGCACATGAACCAGTTCCGCTGGATCGACGAGATTCCGGTCATCATGATCTCCGCCGCCGACGACCGCGAGTCCATTAAGCGCTGCTACAGTCTCGGCGTTGCCGACTACATCCGCCGTCCGTTCGACTCGTACATCGTCCAGCGCCGCGTCCAAAACACGCTCAGACTCTACGCCAACCAGAAGCGGCTGATGGGCATGGTCTCCGACCAGATCTACCTCAATCAGCGGGACAGCAATGTCATGATCGGCATCCTCAGCCACATCGTCGAGTTCCGCAACAGCGAGAGCGCCCAGCACGTGCTTCAGGTGCAGACCGTGACCGGGATGCTGCTGCGCAGGCTGGTCGAAAAGACCGACGTATACCATCTGACCGAGGAAAAGATCCGCCTCATCGTCACCGCCTCCGCCCTGCACGACATCGGCAAGATCAGCATCCCCGAGAACATCCTCAACAAGCCGGGCCGCCTGACGCCCGAGGAGTTCGACGTCATCCGCACCCATCCCGCCATCGGCGCGTCCATGCTCGAGGGGCTGACGCCGTACCGCAAGGAGCCGCTGCTCAAGACCGCCATCGAGATCTGCCGCTGGCATCACGAGCGCTGGGACGGCCGCGGCTACCCGGACGGCCTGCTCGGCGAGCAGATCCCGATCTCGGCGCAGGTCGTCGCGCTGGCGGACGTATATGACGCGCTGACGAGCGACCGCTGCTACAAAAAGGCGTACAGCCACGACACCGCCGTCTCCATGATCCTCAACGGGGAGTGCGGCGCGTTCAACCCGATGCTGCTCGACTGCCTTCAGGAGATCAGTGCGAACCTCAGGCACGCGCTGCCGCTGCTCGCGGTCGAGCAGAGCATGAAGAAGGACGCGCAGCGCCTTTCCTCCGAGCTGCTGCAGAACAGCAATATGCCGCGCAGCGACCGCGCCCAGCGCGAGCTGGACTCCCTCCGGGAAAAGATGACCTTCTTCGCGTCCTGCTGCGGCGGCGTGCAGTTCGAGTACGATGCGATCTCCCAGTCGGTCCTCGTGGTCAACTGGAGCCGTCCGCGGCATCAGAGCCGGATGATCATGGACATGCACGACCCGGATAATATGCGCCCGCTGCGTCCGGCCGACGTCACGCGGCTCCGGAGCGCCCTCAAGGCCACGACGCCCGAGAACAACGAGCTTTCCATCAGCGTGCTCCTGCCGGTCGCGGGCGAGCAGCACTGGCACAGCATCCGGCTGCACACGCTCTGGTCGCCGCTCTCGCCCGGCAGCTATATCGGCGTGATCGGCTGCATGACCGACACGCAGAAGGAGCAGGACAGCCATGCGCCCCTCTGCTGCGCAGACAAGAGCACGGCGAACAGGCCGTTGATCGTCGAGGATATGCAGCGCCTCGGCAGAATCTTTGACGTCGTCCGTCTGGTCGACCCGTCGGCCAATGCCGTGCTCGAGCTGGACGCGGACGGCACGCTGCACCGCACGGGCGAGCGCTGCGCCGCGTTCTGGGACACCGACAGCAGCTGCGCCAACTGCATCTCCTCTCGCGCCTTCGCCGAGCACACCACGCTTAACAAGCTCGAATTTACCCGCAACGAGATGTATTTCGTCATCGCGAAATACGTTTCGGTCAACGGCACGCCCTGCGTGCTCGAAATGGTCTCGCGGCTCAACGAGGGCCGCTGGATCGACGCGAACGGCTCGCGCTTCCTGCTCGACCGCACGCGCGGCGAGGATATGCAGCTGTTCCTCGACCCGCTGACGGGCGTCTATGCGCGCCGCTATTTCGAGACCTACCGCACCCACCTCGAGGGCATGGAGGGCGTAGCGCTCATCGACGTGAACAGCTTCAAGCACATCAACGATACCTGCGGCCACGCCGCCGGAGACGCGGCGCTGCGCGACATCGCGGGCGCGATACGCTCGTGCATCCGCAAGACCGACATCCTCATCCGCTACGGCGGGGACGAGTTCCTGCTCCTGTTCCCGCGCATGACCGAGGAGATCTTCCTCGAGAAGAAAAAGCAGATCCAGCAGACCGTGCGCGGCGTCCGAATGTCCGAGTTCGCGGACATCCAGCTCTCGGTCAGCGTCGGCGGCGTCTGCGGCGTGCATCCGATCACCGAGGCCATCCGCAAGGCGGATTACCTGATGTATCTGGACAAGGCGGAGCAGCAGCCCTGATAAAAAGCGAAAACCCCTGCCGGGGAGACAGAAATCCTGTCCCGGCAGGGGTTTTTTGTGCTCTTTTTGCACGCTTTTAGTTCTTTTCGACCGAAATGACCGTGCCGTCGAACGGGTCGGCCTCGGAGACCGTGCCCTTGTAGGTGACAGTGACCGAATCGCCTTCCGCGACGTCGTCCAGACCCTCCGGCTTTGCCGAGGCGTCGAAGGTGAATTCATACGCCGCGCCTTTTTCGTCGGTCACGACGAACATGAAGTCCTTCTTCTCGTCGAGCGTACCCGAGAGCTTGCTCTCGGCCGAGGCGCTGTCCGAGGACGAGGAGCCGGTATCCGTATTCGTATTTTCAGCCGACTTGCTGCCGCAGGCCGTGAGCGAGGCCGCAAGCAGCGCGGTGCACGCAAGCAGCAGGAATGTTTTTTTCATGATAAATGCCTTCTTTCCAGAAGAGACGACGGTATCTCTGTCTCTTCGTCAGACTTAGACGCAGCGCGTGCGGGAAAGTTCCGGAACTCGAAAGATTTTTTCCGGAACATTCACGCCTGATTTTCCGCCTGCATCTCCGCGCTCCCCGTGAGCAGCCGCAGCAGGTCGTCCGGCGGCAGCGGACGGGAGAAATAGTAGCCCTGAATCATGTCCACGTTCCAGCTGCGCAGCAGCTCCATCTCCTCCTGCGTCTCCACGCCCTCCGCGACGATGCGGTAGCCGAGGCGGCAGAAGGCCGAGACGATGCTCTGGTAAAAGAGGGCGGCGTTTTTGTCCGTGCAGATGTGGAACAGCAGCGAACGGTCGAGCTTGATGACCGAGAACGGCAGCTGCATGACCGTATTCAGGTTGGCGTAGCCCGAGCCGAAATCGTCCAGACACAGGCCGATGCCGGCCGCCTGAAGGCTCTCCGCCACGCGGGTCAGGCTCGCGGAATACTCGGTCGCGACGGTCTCGGTGATCTCGAACTGGAAGCAGGAGCAGGGGAGACCGTATTCCCCGAGGATGCGGACGAGGTGGCTGCCGCTCTCGCTGTGGATGAGGTCGAGCGGCGAGAGATTGATCTTGACGTTGGCGATGCTCGCGCGGAGCGCCGGGTTTTCGCGCAGAAAACGGCAGACGCGCCGCAGCTGGAGCTCGGTGATCTGGGTGATGAGGTGGTTCTTTTCCGCGAGGCGGATGAAGATGTCCGGGGAGATCCAGCCAAGCTCGGGATGCCGCAGGCGGCTGAGCGCCTCGAGGGTCACGTAACGCTGGCGGTGGAGCGAGTAGACCGGCTGATAGTAGACCTCGAACAGATCCTCCGCGATCGCGCGGTGCAGGAACTGCTCGACCTGCTTGTTGTAGTGGAAGCTGTCCATGGTCTTGCGGTCGTTCTGGATGACCTGCGTCTCGCCGCTCTGGGAGACGAGGGACTCGAGATATTCCGCGTAGTCGAGCACGAGACCGCTCGTGCCCAGCTTTTCCGCGTTCACCACGCCGCACAGGATGACCGGCGTGGGAGCGGACTGCGCGTCGTCCGGCTGCGTATGGAACAGCTCGCGCAGCCGCGTCAGGCAGGTCTCGTACTCGCGCAGCGAGAACGTCAGCAGCAGAAAGCGCCTGCCCGTGACACGGAACACGTTCCTGCCCGCGATCTCCTGCATCCGCTCCGCCGCGCGGCGAAGGAATTCGTCGCCGCCCCGCATGCCCGCGATCTTGTTCATGTGGTCGAGCTGGTAGGCGTAGACCGTGATGATGTGAAAGGCCTTGTGCGCGTCGGTCAGCTCGTCCATCCGGCGCAGCAGGTACTGCTTGTCGTTCAGGCCGGTCAGGCTGTCCATGCACGCGCAGGGGTTGTTGATGGTCAGATACATGGCGAGGATGCTGAGCGAGAGACCGAAGCCGGTCGTCAGCACCTCAGGGTTGACGGCCTGCGCGGCGATGCCGAGGGCGGCGAGCGCAAAGACCGCGAAGAGCGACGCGAGATTGCGGCGGCTGACCGACGCGCGGTGCACCGCGACAAAGACCGCCGCCCCCGCGATGTGCAGCAGGGCGCTGACGTACAGCAGCAGATACCACGGGCCGTGGCGGTAGCCGGTGCCGTCGAAATAGAACAGCATCTCGGTGAAGGGGTTGGTCAGGATGATACAGACCAGAGCGATGGTCGGGATGCCCATGCGCAGCACGGCCGAGGGCGCGATCACGCGGCTCGTGCACAGCGTACAGACGTAGTACAGCAGCAGGAGCGGCAGGAGCGCCTGAAACAGGTAGAACACCGTGTTCGAGAGCATCCGGCAGACATTGAAGCTGTACGGGGCGTACAGGATGAAGCCCGTGCTGACCAGCTCCGCGGCAACGTCCAGACTGACGACGCTCAGCAGACGGCGGAACATCCGGCTGTTCCGGTCGTCCATCTGCCGCTGGCGGGAATACTGCCATATGACGACCAGCAGCACCGCCATTCCGGCGATCAGATAATGTATGTTGGTTGTCATTCTGCGTCTCCTCCCAGTCTGGCTTCGTTTCTCTTCAAATGTGCGTCGGCCTCGGCCTTCCACGCGCTGATGCTGCGAGACTTTCCGTCCTCGTCGCACAGACGGCTGAAGCCGAAGGTCATGGTGATGCGCGCGCGCGGCGCGCAGGTCCGGTTGTAGCGCGCGACGACCGCGCGGAACTGCCGGTGCAGCTGTCCGGAGTCGATATGCGGCTCGGGGCGGATGAGGGCGAACTCGTTGCCGCCCGTGCGGAAGCACAAGACGCTCTCGTCCTCGTCCTCGCACTCGCGGCAGAAGTCGGAAACGCACCGCGCCGCCGCGATGACCGCTTCATCTCCCGCCTGAAGGCCGAAGCGGTCGTTGCGCTCGTTCAGGCCCTCGAGCCGGATATAGGTCAGCACCGCGTCGAGGCAGCCGGCCTCGCCGGTGCGGACGCGCTCCATGTATTCCTCGAACGCGCGGCGGTTCGGCAGGCCGGTCATGCGGTCCTCGCGCTGCATCTCATGGCTGATGCGGTGCTCCATGTGAAAGCGCATATCCTCGGCCGCCTGGCTGATCAGGCCGTGCAGCAGCAGGATGATGAACAGCAGCACGCCGAACTGGTACACGGCGTCGTACCAGTAGATATGGAGCAGCCAGTACAGCACGAGCGCGGCCACGCCGAACGCGCCCAGCGCGGCGAACGCCGCAATGCGCAGCCGGAGCTGCGGCGCGGGCTGAGCGCGGTACGAGCGGAAAAGCACGGTCAGCATCGCCGCCACGCCTGCCGTCAGCAGCAGATGCGTCAGCGGCAGCATATCGATGAACGGCACACCGAACAGCCGGTACGCCGCGCCCTGCGCGAGGGCGTTGACGCAGAGCAGCGCGATGCACACGTCGGGAACGAGCCGCAGCCTGCCGCTGACCGTGTTGCGGACGAAATGCACCATCGGGATGGCCATGGTCATGAAGGCGTAGAAGGAAACGACGCTCCCGGCGGCGGTGTCGGCGCCGTAGAGCTGATACAGGCCGGAATCGGTCAGGCACCACAGGCTGCACAGCAGCAGAAAGACCGCCGTGTCGAGAAAGCGGCGCTCGCGGATGCCGTAGAAGCTCGTGTAAAAGAAGATCAGCAGCGCGAGCACGGCGAGCACGAGCATGACGAGTATCATGCCGGCGGAGAACAGCGAGGACTGGATATGCCGGCCGGTGACGGCCGGCATCGAGCCGAGGACGGGCGCGTCGATACGGCACATCCGTCCGGGAAGCTCGGTAAAGGTCAGGCTGAGCGTCTGCCCGCCGATGCCATACGGCAGCTCGGTGTCCGCCCACAGGCGGCCCTTCATCTGCGCGTTCTTCGGGAAGGCGTTGTCCTCGTAGCGGTAGAGCAGGGTTTCGCCCGCCCGGATCTCGATGCCGTATTCCACGCCGCGCGCGCTCAGCACCTTTCCGCCGTCGCTGTCGGCCAGCGTGTCGTTATACAGGGTGATCGTCTGTCCCGGCCCGGTCTCCAGCGCGGCGGGGAGCGTGACTTCGCGCCGCACGCCGTCGGTCAGCTGGTACCAGCCGGTGCTGAGGGTAGAGAGCGCCCCGTCCGGCGCGCGCTGATGCAGTCCGGCGGCAAGGAATACCGCCATCGCCGCGATCAGCAGCAGGACGAGCGTCTCCGCGGCGCAGCGCAGGGTCCTGTGTTTCATGACTCTCCCTCCGTCCGGTCGTTTTCGTGATGGCGCTGCTTGGTCTCGTACATCCGGCTGTCCGCCGCGATGCGCACCTGCGAAGCGCTGCCGTCCTCCGGATAGCAGGCGCAGCCGCAGCTGACGCCGACCGAAAGCTCCGTTCCGTCGAGGACGACAGGGGCGGAGAGCGTGGTCTGGATGCGCTCGGCCATGCGGGCGCGCTGACCTTCGTCCATGTCGGCGCTGACGATGAGCGCGAACTCATCGCCGCCGATGCGGAAGGCGTAGTCCC